>Ga0073900_10000054_pt1 | contig 88702 bp, 81 predicted proteins | sample KloWWTmetKNB5Kit_FD_66666 | JGI IMG/M metagenome (GOLD analysis project Ga0073900, IMG submission 66666) | Active sludge microbial communities from Klosterneuburg, Austria, studying microevolution and ecology of nitrifiers - Klosterneuburg... | ecosystem: Engineered > WWTP > Aerobic digester >...
CCACTCGTTGCAATTACTCAACCTTTCCTTGAGTTTTCTGTTACGAATATTCCACTTGCCAATATAAAAATCGAAGTCGGTGTGTGAAGAAGTCGGTGAAGCAAAAACTTCTAATTGTCCATTTTCGTTTATTCTAAAATCTTGCATAATCTTTATATCTAATTGTTATTTGTGATGTGTCGCTTTGCAAAGACGATTACCGGTTTATGTATTGGCGATGGTGGGGCATTTGGAAATCTTCAGCTCAACATTTGCACAAATGCTCAAAAGAATTATAAATATTGAGTTTACAACTGTCTGCCCCACTATTACCAAGCCTATATGCTATAAAAAAGACGTTTAGCGTTTAGTAGAATCTTAAATACTTTAAGAGCTACAAAATATTTCTTTTCAAATTTATAACTTCTAAGCGCCATGACTAAAGTTAAAGCAAATTTTGAAAATCAAATTGTGTATGTTGGATTAGACTTTCACAAACGCAAATGGAACATCGCTATTTATTTGGGCGATTTATTCCCCTGATATTACTTACAAACAAAAGGTTGGTGTATGAAATGCCAAAAAGTTCATCTCTTACTTTCAAAAGAAAACAAAAGATTTAGCATACAAACTATCTAAGGCCTATATACATAGGACACCTTTTGTTGGTAGTAGTTGTAATTAAAGAATTTGCTTTTTATTCCTAAAATAACTGACCCAGCAAAACGACCAAAATACAAGTAATGGCACTAACCATGCAGCTATGTCCGAATAAAGAAAAGCATCGTCTTCGCTCTTTGTAATACTATTAAAGAATCCCATAGCGAGCTTATCAATAAGTCTTACAGTAACAAAATAGGAAGCACAAATGAAACTACTTATCATAAACCATTGATGAAGTATTATTTTCCTTTTCTTAATACAGTAAAATGCGAGTGAAATGAAAATTAACCATAAAGTTGTGTCCAAGTATTGTGATGTCCTACAACTGCTACATAGATTTCCTGGGATTATGAAATACAGGGTCAATATGCACAACAAAGAAGCCGCAATAAATATTTTTCCAAGTTTACGGTGTGTTGATAAATGTTTGTTTCTAAAGGCGGGAAGAAACTGGAATAGCCCTGTCGTGTAAACTATAACTCCTGCACAAATATGCAACACGAACCAAGTCCGGTCTAAAAAAGCGGTCTTACCCATGTATTCAGGAATACCGTCGCTTAAATATTTGAATTTTGGTATCAGAAAATAAAAGAAGCAAGCAAAAAACAAAAGCCAGAATAGAAGTCTAATAATTTTATTTAGCATTGTTAAGTCTTATTAAAAAGGCATCTAACTTCTCAAATTTAAAAACTGTAACAAACAATTTCTGCCAACGGTCAGTGTCAGAGCTTTCTGCTGTGCCGGAATTCCGTGTTCGGAAAGCTCGGTACAAAAGGCCCTTTGAAAACTGATGCTGAAGTTAATAACTAAAAGCCAAATAGAATTCGGTTAAGCCCAATATTAGATGATAGTAATACAACTGCCGATTGTTACTCCGTCCGCCAGCTTTGCGGCAGGCCCTTATGCTATAAAAAAGACGTTTAGCGTTTAGTAGTATCTTAAATACTTTAAGAACTACAAAATATTTCTTTTCAAATTTAAAACTTCTAAACGCCATGCCTAAAGTTAAAACATATTTTGAAAATCAAATTGTGTATGTTGGATTAGACATTCACAAACGCAGTTGGAAAGCCGCCATTTATTTGGGCGATTTATCCTACTGATATTACTTACAAACATAAAAGGTTGGAGTATGAAATACCAAAACATTTATCTCTTACTTTCAAAAGAAAAAAGAGTTGCCATATAAACTTTCAAAGGCCTATATACATAGGAAACCAATGTTAGTTACTGTTTTTGGGAGTTGCGATTGGAGTTAATTGAGAAGAGATTGCATTCCATTGATTATTCTTCTTAACCCATACATCATAAATCCTAGTTCTCCGATTAGTAAAGGGGACTCCTTTAATTGTCCCTTTTGTGACACTTATGTAAGTTACTATGGCGGTCGTTCCATGAATTTTAATTTGAAAATCATCGAAATAAAGAGAATCAACAAAGTGATTGTTTTTTAGCCGCTGACTAATATTCTTATAAGTTCCATCTAATTCTTCCTGCTTATTTGAAATGGAATTAACACCAATAGAAATAAATCCGGTATCCATCATTTTGGAAATGGTTGCTGTGTCAAGTTTGAATTCTGAAATCAACCAATTATATTCTAAGTTTCGAATCGTTGCGGAGTCTTTTTTAAAATTTACATCTTGAGAAATTAAATGTAAAGGCAACAGGCAAATTGTAGAAACTATTAGGATAATTTTCATAAGCTTCAATATAAAATGTTTTTCAATAACGCCCAGCGTTTCTGGACTTGGCGAAGGTGGCGAATACGAAGCACAAAACTGTCAATAACCACTACACTTGATACGAAGCAGAACTGTTCAATTAACCACTGAACCGCCACTTTCGCTAAGCCCGTGTGTCGGCAAAAAAAATGAAAGTGTGTTTTGTGCGGTGGAGTGGGTCGGCTTTTGTCCCAAGTTGTCTGAAAAGGGTGTTTAAAGCACGTCTGTTAGATATCTGCACTGTCGTCATAGAGTTACCGCTAACTCATAAATATACACAACTCCCCCAAAAATCCAAAATTTCGTCCCCGAAAAAATTAATCCACAAAATCATAGCAATCAACCTATTCTGAAAAATATGCGTAGTACGTATTTCAAATATGCTGCGCAACTCAATTTATGCGCATTTTTTTTGACACGCATTGCGTATTTTAAATATCCCAGCGAAAACTGGACGATTTATTTCTTGGTTTTTCCCTTGTTTATCTCAAACGTACATGAAATTAGTCATTCATAATAAACACAAAGGATGTATAAAAAATTTTACGGGAGTTCCTCTTGGCCAAAAACAATAATAAATATTCAAGGGAAATTTACCAACTCCCAATATTTAAAACATAGCTTTATTTTTGCCATTATGATTACCACCCTCTGCCTCGATTTTGGAAATACCAGAAAAAAAGCTGCCCTCTTTCATCAGGATGAATTAAAAGAAGTATGGGTGCTTGATGATGCTGTATCATCCATTGAGGCATTGGTTTCAAAACACCAGCCCCAAAAATCAATATTGTCATCTGTAGTAGCGCATGACCCCGGTATTGAAAAACTGCTGGCTGCAAATAGTAGTTTTCATTTACTCAACTATCAGTCTAAGCTGGCATTTACCACGCCTGTTGGCAAGCCGGAAACTATTGGTGCCGACAGGCTGGCTCTTTGCGCAGCGGCTGTACATTATTATCCCACAAAGCATAATCTTATTATCGGACTTGGAACCTGCATTACTTTCAATTTTATTAATAAATACCATGAATTTTTGGGCGGCTCCATCTCTCCCGGGCTATTAATGCGACTAAAAGCACTGAATTATTATACATCCAAGTTGCCTTTAGTGCAGACAGCTTCCGATGTACCACTCATCGGGTACGATACAACTACTAATATTACATCCGGTGTGGTGCTTGGAATGGCCAAAGAAATTGATGGTATCATTAAATCCTACAGGGAGCGATTCCGCAACTTTAACGTCCTCTTAACCGGGGGTGATATAGTGTATTTGGCTCCACACCTCAAAAGCAAGATATTTGCAGACCCTGATTTATTATTTAAAGGTCTGTATGCAATTAGTCATGTCAACAATCCCTAAGAAAATCAAGGCGTTACACCTACCAACTGCAACGCTTCTGGTTATGTTTTTCTTTGCTTTTTTAACCGCTTCGGCACAGGATAACTCGCCCTATTCCCGTTTTGGTATCGGCGATCTTACTCCCTCATCTCATAACCTTAACCGGGCAATGGGTGGCATCAGTGCAGCCTATGGCGATCCGGTTACTATCAATTTCAACAATCCTGCTTCCTACGCATACTTTCAAGGTATGAAAGAACCAAAATCCAAAAAGTTGATTTCGGGAAGGGCACTGTTTGATGTGGGTATCGACCTGGAAAGCCGTAGCCTGCTACAAACCTCACCCGTTAAAAAATTTAAAGCAGGCAATGCTTTATTCTCTTACATACAAATGGGGGTACCACTTAAGAAAAACTGGGGATTGAGTTTTGGGTTGAGACCATTATCCCGCATTAGCTACAATCTATTCCGCAATGAAAGATTAAAAGACCCGCTCACCGGTTTGCCTATCGATAGCGCTGCTACAACCTTTACTGGAGATGGCGGTTTGTATCTGGTTTCTATGGGTACAGGCTTCGATATTTTAAACAAGCAGGAAAAACGCAAAGCTTATATGGAAGAAAAATTAAGCTTTGGTATCAATGCGGGCTATCTATTTGGCAGAAATGATTACAGCTCACGCAGAAGATTGATTAATGATACAGTAGATTATCAACAAGGGAATTTTGAAACCCGAACCAATCTTCACGACTTTTATTTTACTGCCGGATTGATATATAAAATGCCGGTAGATACATTGAAAAAAGTTTCGCTTTCATTGGGTGCTTACGGACATTTAGGTCAAAAAATAAATGCCACACAGGATATCCTTCGTGAAACCTATGTGTTTGATGATGCATTAGGCGATGTAAGGCTCGACAGTGTTTCTGATAAAACCAATATCAAAGGGGTGGTAAAATTGCCAGCCTCATTTACTTTTGGATTTGCTTTTCAAAAACCGGTGATCATGATCAAAGACAGAAAAGAAGCCGGATGGATGTTTGGTGTTGATTTTACGATGAATAAGTGGGACAATTATCGTTTTTACGGTCAAAAAGATTCTGTAAAATCTAATTGGGAAATAAAAGCAGGCGGACAAATAACACCAGTACCTACAAAAAGTTATTTTAGTCAGGTATCCTATCGTGCCGGATTCTTTTATGGCCCCGAATATATACAGGTAGGCAACAAAATGAATCGTTTTGGCGCCACATTTGGAATGGGATTGCCCATTGCTTTAAACCGCAATGCACCCAACCAGTTTACCATTATCAATCTTGCATTTGAATACATGAAAAGAGGGAATGATAATAACAAGTTGAAAGAAAATTTATTCCGTTTTTCTCTGGGCTTTTCTTTCAGCGACATTTGGTTTGGCAAAAGAAAATATGATTAAGCCTGTATTGACTACGCTGGTTGTAATTGTTTCATGCTGACACGCTTTTCAAATATCATTTTGTTTTGCAGCACTATGTTGCTTATTGCTTCTTGCGAAAACAGTAAAAAGGAAGTAGAAGATTGGACAAAACAGGTGGTAATGCGTGAAGAAGCTACCAATGTAAAAGCTTTATTAAGCCAGAATGGAACAGTAAAAGCAAAACTCACCGCACCATTGATGTTTAGAGTATTTGGGGATACCGTTTATACTCATTTCCCTCAAACCATGCACTGCGATTTTTATGACGACAGCTCTCAAGTTGAAACCTGGCTCGACAGCCGGCAGGGAAAATATTTTGAAAACCTGAATAAAGTGTATTTGTGGGATAGTGTATTGGTCATCAACCGGGCTGGCGATACATTGAAATGTAAAGACCTGTGGTGGGATCAAAACTCAAAACTTTTTTATACAGAGAAAGCCGCCATCTACCACGGCTTGCACAAACAAATAAACGGAACCATAGGCCTTACAGCTACACAAGATCTTTCGAGCATCACTTTTCATCATCCTACGGGCACACTCGATGTTTCTGAAAATGGGTTTCCAAAATAGAATGTAGCCGGTAAAGATTTTTTTTCATCTATCAAATTACGCATACGAAAAATTCACAACGCTAATTTCCATAGCCAGAACTTATATCTTTCTTATCTTCATCCTCCTTCAGAAACATTTTTATTGAGAAAAAATTAAGCAGCTATGGAATACAGAAGAATGGGCAAAACGGGATTGCAACTCAGCGTTCTTTCATTTGGCAGTTGGGTAAGTTTTCATAAACAAATAGATGATGGCATAGCGGACGAGCTGATGGGTATTGCTTATGATAATGGCGTTAATTTTTTTGACAACGCAGAAGTATATGCTCTTGGCGAAAGTGAAAAAATGATGGGAAGAGTTCTCAAAAAGAAAAACTGGGAACGAAGCTCTTATGTTGTTTCTTCCAAAGCATTTTTTGGAAGCAGGGGAAAAGAAAACAAACCCAACCAGGCGGGACTTAGTCGTAAACATTTGATAGAAGCATGTGAAGAAGCTTTAAAGCGTTTACAGGTTGATTATCTGGATTTATACTATTGCCACAGACCCGATAAGGGAACACCCATTGAAGAAACTGTGTGGACCATGCACAACCTGATACAACAGGGAAAAATTTTATATTGGGGCACCAGCGAGTGGAGTGGTGTTGAAATTATGGAAGCACACCGGGCAGCACATCAATATGGATTGATAGGCCCTACGGTAGAGCAGCCGCAATACAACCTGTTTGAAAGAAATAAAATGGAGAACGAATACCTGATGATTTTTAATTCGGTGGGTATGGGCACTACCATTTGGAGTCCTTTGGCAAGTGGATTGTTGAGTGGTAAATACAATGACGGCATACCTGAAGGAAGCCGTTTTGATCTCAAAGGATTTGACTGGCTTAAGGATCAATGGATGAAAGATGAACTGCTGAAAAAAGTAAAAGGTATATCGGCATTAGCAAAAGAACTTGGCATTTCTACTGCTTCTTTATGTATTGGTTGGTGTATTAAAAATCCAAATGTTACATCAGCCATTTTAGGCGCTACAAAAAAAGAACAGTTGGTAGAAAACCTGAAATCTTTGGATGTGTTGGAAAAACTGACACCAGAAATTTTGCAACACCTAGATGAAATAACGGGCACTAAACCTAAATTGCCTGAATATTAAATTGTAATATAAAGGAGTAAGCACATTTTTTTTGAAAATTGATTTGAAATCAGAAATAAAAAATAAGATGAATTTTAAAAACAAAACAGTTATTATAACAGGCGGTACAAGAGGCATTGGCAAGGCAATTGGTTTAAGACTGGCAAAAGAAGGAGCTAATATTGTTGTTGCTGCAAAAAGCGTAGAAGAAAATCCAAAACTTGGTGGTACTATTTTTACTGCTGCTTCCGAAATGGAAGCTGCCGGAGGTAAAGCCCTGGCTGTACAATGTGATATTCGTTTTGAAGATCAAATACATGCGGTGGTGAATAAGGCAGTAGAAACATTTGGAGGCATTGATATTTTAATCAATAACGCTTCAGCTATTTCAATTACTTCAACTGAGCAAACTGAGGCAAAGCGATTTGATTTAATGCACGACATCAATGTGCGGGGAACTTTCTTTATGACAAAAGCCTGTATTCCTCACTTAAAGAAATCTTCAAATGCCCACATTCTCACACTGTCGCCACCGATAAATATGGCTCCCAAATGGTTTGATAAACATGTGGCCTACACGCTTACAAAATACAATATGAGTATGATGACTATTGGCTGGGCCAAAGAATTTGAAAAGGAAAATATTGCAGCTAATTCGCTATGGCCTCGCACTACTATTGATACGGCTGCTGTTCGCAATCTATTGGGGGGCACTATGCTAGCCAATATGAGCCGTACACCAGAAATTTTGGCCGATGCTGCTTATATTATTTTGAGCAAACCATCAGCCACCTGCACAGGCAATTTATTTATTGATGAAGCCGTTTTTGCGGCAGAAGGAATTACTGATTTATCAAAATATTCAGTAGTGCCAGGGGCACAGTTATACACCGATTTATTTGTGTAAAATCAATCTATTCCAAAATTATGCTTCAGGTTGTGTAGCGTTATCTTCTTCCCTTTTTTCTGGTCGCATTTGAGGAAACAATAAAACATCCTGAATTGAAACCTGATTGGTAAGCATCATACAAAGCCTGTCGATGCCAATGCCTATACCCGAGGTAGGCGGCATTCCGTATTCCAGAGCTCTCAGAAAATCATAATCAATAAACATGGCTTCATCATCACCACGTTCCATTAGTTTTACCTGCTCTTCAAACCGTTCACGTTGATCAATGGGGTCGTTTAGTTCACTATAAGCATTGGCAATTTCTTTTCCGTTTATCATTAGCTCAAATCGCTCTACCAGACCATGTTTGTCGCGGTGCTTTTTTGTCAATGGACTCATCTCCACAGGGTAATCGATAATGAATGTGGGTTGCACATAATGATGTTCGCATTTTTCACCAAAGAGGGTATCAATCAATTTGCCTTTGCCCATAGTATTGTCCACATGTATATTTAATTGCTTGCATACAGAACGCAGCTGCTCTTCATTCATACGGCTTACATCAGTACCTGTATGTTCTTTTATAGCATCAAAAATGCTGATGCGTTTAAAAGGGGCTTTGAAAGAAATGGTTTTATCGCCCAGCAATACTTCTGTAGTACCACATACATCTGTAGCTGCTTTTTCCAAAAGTTGTTCGGTAGTTTCCATCATCCAGAAATAATCTTTGTAGGCCGTATAAAACTCAAGAATGGTAAACTCGGGATTGTGGGTGCGGTCCATGCCTTCATTGCGGAAATTTCGGCTGAACTCATATACCCAGTCGAACCCACCCACTATCAATCGCTTTAAATAAAGTTCATTGGCTATGCGCAGGTAAAGTGGTATATCTAATGCGTTGTGATGGGTAGCAAAAGGCCTCGCTGCTGCACCACCGGGAATACTTTGTAATACAGGCGTATCTACTTCCAGCGCTCCTTGTTTATCTAAAAACTCACGAATGGAACTGATGAGTTTGGTTCGTTTTACAAATGTCTCTTTTACGGCAGGATTAATAATTAAATCAGCATAACGTTGACGGTATTTGAATTCAGGATCAGTTACTGCATCAAAGGTTTGGCCTTCTGCTTCTTTTACAATGGGCAATGGCCGAAGCGATTTACTCAGCAGCGTAAGTTCTTTTACATGAATAGAGGTTTCGCCAGTCTTCGTTGTAAATACATAACCTTTTACACCAATGATGTCACCAATGTCCAGTAGTTTTTTCCATACTATATCGTAATGCGTTTTGTCTTCGCCAGGGCATATTTCATCTCGCTTTATGTAAAGCTGAATGCGACCCCGGCTGTCTTGTATTACCGCAAAATTTGCTTTACCCATATCCCGCACACTCATAATGCGGCCTGCAATACATACATCGGTAAACGGTTCTTTGTTTGCTTCGGTATAGTTTGATTTGATGTATTCTGAATTACTGTTTACCGGATACAGCTGAGCCGGATAAGGCTCAATACCCATCATAATTAATTCGGCTAATTTTTCGCGGCGCAGTTGTTCCTGTTCTGATAAGTGATCGTTGTTCATGTGTTGTAAAAGCGTTTCTATTTGAAGCGGCAAAGGTACTACGGGGTGTTTAAAACAAAAAGCCCCGACGAAACCGTCAGGGCTTCGTATTAAAAAAATTAATTTATTTTTTTGAATCAGACTTGAAAAGGAAACCAACTCTGATACCAAAGGAAATGTTTTTCACTTTGTCATTTTTAGAGGCTGGAATATCCAACACCTCATTTGGTACAAGATTTCTTGCACCTTGTGTGTAGTTTACACCTAGAAAAATACCGGCTTTATTACGATAGCCCATTACAAAATCAGCACCATAGTCAACACCTTTGAAATGATTGGCAGCCAGATTTCCAAAACTGATTTCATTGTTTACTTTAGGACTTCCCGCTATTTTTTCTACCTTTTTAGAAGGTAGTGGCAGGGCCAGATACGGACCGGCTCCCAGATAAAAAGTACCACCGCCTTTGTTATTGAAGTTGTAAACAAAATTAGTAGCCAGTTCTGCGTAACGCAGGGCAACATAATTTTTTACAATTGGCGTGACCAATGGTTCTGCAGATCCTTTTTGAGTATAACGAAAATCGGGTTGAAAGGAGATAGGGCTTTTTTTGCAAAGCGGTACATCCAGCATCATACCACCGATAAGTCCAATTCTGTAATCACCGTCTTTATCAAAACCGCCAATAGTGCGACTTAGATTGGCAAAGTTGAGACCGCCGGAAACACCAATTCTTGCATTTTGAGCAAGTGTTGCAGTGCTAAAGAGTAAAGTGAAGACAGATGAAATGAAGATCAATTTTTTCATAATCAGTTTTTTTGGTTGCCTACTCATTTCGCTTTTCGGCGCTTGCGCCCTTTTTTTAAGGGAGAAAGGGTCTCCCATTTGGCAATATTAGGTTGAAAACCATAATATCTGAATGATTGCTTAAAAATAATGACTTTTCAAAATACAAGTCTTTATTTTTTACAGACCGGAAAAAGGGAAAAAATCCCTAACCTGAATGGCGGCAAAGATACAATTTAGGTACAAAAAGGCAAATAAAATATAATGGATTTATTTGAAAACCAGTGGCTTGAGTTGGTTAATGGGAAGCTTGAAAAAAATGAAAATCTGTGTTGAAATTTAGGAAATTGAAAGGGGTTTAAATGTTTTCATTAATAATGCGGGTAAGATTCCTGTCAAAAAAGATAAAACAAGGCGCCTAAATTGGTTCTTGTTCTGTAAAATTTCTATAATTGGATAAGAAGTATTTAAAATATAGAGAATCCCAAAATAAAAAAATCATTCCCGCTTTGAAGAATAGATAAGGTTAAAAGGTTAATGATTTTTGAATAGAGTAAAACGGAAATGATAGGATGTGCAAGATAACATCTAATTTGCTATACCTGAATTGACAAAAGTCAAAATCGTGTTTCGAACTCAAATTCCTTTTTTAATCTTACTTCTTACACGACTTAAGGTTTCTTCGTTCATGCCCAGATAGCTTGCAATATGCCTTAATGGCACTCTTTGAATGAGTGTTGGGTGATTTTTAATAAAAAACTGATATTTTTCTTCAGCCGTTTGCTTGCGAAGCATTTGTGTACGCTGTTCGGCAAGAAAGAAAATATATTCAAGATGTTTACGTACTACGGTATTAAATATTGGAAATTCCGAATATAGTTTCTGAATATCATGATAAGACACACTTATAATCAAAGTATCTTCTACAGCCTGCATATATTCATTTCCGGGTCTTTGAGTGTAAAAACTTATCCAGGATGTCGCAATATATCCTTCGCCCATGAAACGGGATGTAACCTGGCGATCGCCTTTAATATAATAAGAACGTATAATCCCTTTTGCTATAAAACGAGCGCAATCACAAGTTTGACCACCTTTTAAAATATAATCATCAGGTTTATATTCTGAAATTTTAGCGAGACTTGCCACCTTTGCTTTTAGTGCGTCGTCAATTGGATGCAATTTTTCCAATCCCTTAATTAGCTGTTCTACCATACGATATTTCTAAATATTAAATATATCAAAAAACCACTTCCTATTCACTAACTTGTATCGCGTTTTTAAAAAAGTATAAAATGAAAAAAATTTATCTCTGGATTGTATCTTCAATGTTTTTGTTTTCCTCTTGTGAAACACTATCACAACTACCCGGACTTGGAGGAAATGGCGTATCAGAAACAGAAGCTGGGGCAGGTATTAAAGAAGCGTTGGGCAATGGTGTAATTGGCGCCGTTCTTCAGTTAAACAAAACAGATGGCTTTTTTAAAGATGCTTTTTACAAGATTCTATTGCCACCAGATGCAAAAAAGATTGAAAATACCCTGCGTGATCTTGGTATGAATAAAATGGTAGATAAGGCCATTTTACAAATCAACCGTGCAGCTGAAGATGCAGCAGGCTTTGCCAAACCCATTTTTGTAGATGCTATCAAAAGCATGACTCTGAGCGATGCCATAGGATTAATAAAAAATGGCGATACCAGTGCTACACATTTTTTTAGAGTAAAGACAACAGATAAACTTATTGCCGCTTTCTCTCCTGTTATTAAAAGCTCATTGGACAAGCTGGATGCAACCAAGTTTTATGGAGATGTTGTAAATACATATAATAATTTCCCAACTACGTTTAAGAAACTGAATCCCGATTTACCGGGTTTTGTTACTGATCGTGCCGTCTTTGCCTTGTTCAATTTAATTGGTAAAGAGGAAGTAAACATCAGACAAAATATAGCAGCCCGCACTTCCGATTTGCTTCGAAAGGTCTTTGGCGCTAAATGGTAATAGATGGTTATAAGTCGGGGAAAATACTCCAGAATAACAAGACCACCCTCCGTCTGGGATCATCAATCTTATAATCTTTTACATCCGGATTGGGTAATGCATCTCCTTTTCCTTCGTAAACATATAGGATGTTACGTTTATAAATTCCATTATCATTTCTGGAATCGGCGTATTGTTTAAAAAGATTTTTTACTTCTTCTGCCCTTGCTCTTGATAGTTCTTTGTTGAGGGCCGGGGCATCAGGAGTCGCATTTGAAAGTTTCATTCTTTCCTTTAGCTTATTATATAATCCCGAACCTTCGCTGATTGAAGTACCATCTGCATAGCCTTTGGCAGTAATAATTAATGACAAAGGAAAATCGGGGTACTTAGCAGAAAATTTATCTATCTCAACTGCTGCCGGCTCAAAAAGCTTACCAATATTAGATACCACTTCTGGCGATAAACTGAAGCTGCCGGGTTGAAACAATACATCCTGATCTAATTTCACCACCAGATTTCTTTTTAAAAGATCATCAAGAAAAACTATGCGCCGGCTGATGGTTTGTGTAGCAGCTTGCGTATTAATAACTGCAATATTGAGTTGATTCCAATCGTTGCGGTTTATTTTAGTTCCATTTACCAGCACTTCATTTTTATCAATCAACGTATCTATATGCATTGCTGTTTTATCAATAAATTTTTTTATGCGAATGCTGGCCGTATCATCAAGCTGATTTTTGGCTTCTTTTTCTTTGCGCAACTTGTCCAGATTTTCTAAATCCTTATTGTATGAAACAAGTTGGCTGTCTAATGAATTAAGTTTGTTTTTACTGTTGTTTACTTTTCTTGTACCCACGCAAGAAATAATAAAAAGAGGTGCCAGTAGTAGCAGAAGTGTCCTTTTCATAACTCATAATTTGATGCTCACTAAAGTTATAAAAAATTATAATTGGGAAACTAAAAAAAATCTACCTTCAAATGGTAGTGAGTAATACCTGCCAGGCCGCACTTACTTTATTCTGTTTCAATAATTCATGAGCATAGCAATGTGTTTCCTTTTCCAAATCAACAGGGTTGATGCTATAATATTGTATTAACTGTTTTAGCCTGCTGTCGTCAAATGAAGGATCAATCAAAGGCAGCTCCTGTACATTGGCCAGCATACCCAGGTCGTTACCGGTAAGTATATTACTATTGCGGATTGAATCAGGTAGCGTGTCCACACCTATACCCAGTTCAGTATTGGGTTTAGGTACTATAAACAAACTGTTTTCATCAACCTTGCAATACCAGTCGCCACCCAGGCGTGCCACATGATTGATTTTTCTTTGATCTAATTTTTTTTCTTCATTGAACAACGAATCGTCAATATGCATTACCATTACCTCGCAAATTACCAGATTGCCGGCACCACCTTCGGTGCCCAAAGGTTTTACTTCCAGTACACTACATTCTAATTTTATTTTGCTTTCTTTAACCATAGGAGGCCTTACCATACTCGCTGTTTCTGCTGTAAAACCCGCTTTGATAAATTCATTTATACCTTCTGGATACTCGCAACTGGTTAATGATGTTTGTTGCACCATATCGTAGGTAACTATATTAATCACTACTTCCGGTACTTCCTGTACGTTTTGTAATGTATGTTTTGTGGTATTGTTTCTAACCCTTCGGGCCGGAGAAAAAATGACAATTGGCGGATTGGAAGAAAACATATTGAAAAAACTAAAAGGACTCAGGTTTACATTTCCATCTTTATCGATAGTGGATGCAAAACAAATAGGTCTGGGAGCAATAACATGTTGGAGGTAGTATTGCCGTTGAACAGTCGTTAACTCTTTTAAATCCAGTTTCATTATTATTATTTTTTGAGACGCTGATTTGTTAAGATCGTTAAGATATATTATGATTTAACCCTTATCTGCGCAATCATAAAAATCATAACCAATCTGCGTCCTCTCCTTTTTAGAACACAGATTTATTAAGATAGCTAAGATATATTATGATTTAACCCTTATCTGCGTCATCATAATCATCATAACCAATCTGCGTCCTTCTCTCTTTTTATTTTTTCAACTTCAAAAGACTCCAATCCGTTTCCTCTGCTTCAATTGTGTTGCTTAATGTTCCCAGTTTATCAATTTCCATTGTAACGACATCTCCTGCTTGCAGCCATTGTTCCTGAAAATTGGGGTCATTGAGTTTTCCTGTACCGTTCAATTCCAGAAAACAACCAGTACCTACTGTGCCACTTCCTATAACATCTCCGGCAAATAAATCAACACCATAAGATGCTCTTTCAATTATTTCGGCAAAGGTCCAGTCCATATCCGATAAATTACCAGCACTTACCTGTTTACCGTTTACCCAGCATTTCATTTCCAGATTCCAGCTTTTGCCTGTATGGTTTTCTTTGCAGGGAACTTCAAACTCTTTCAGTTCATCTAGTGTAACCAGCCAGGGACCAATTACGGTTGAGAAATCTTTTCCTTTCGCAGGCCCCAGGTTTAAAAGCATTTCTTCCATTTGCAATCTTCTTGCACTCATATCATTCATAATCATTAATCCTCCAATGTATTCATCAGCTTCTGCTGCTTTGATATTTCTGCCGTGTTTACAAATGACAATGGATGCCTCCAGCTCAAAATCTAATTTTTCAAAATGATCGGGCATACAATTGATAATGCCCGGGCCTTGTATGGTATGATGATTGGTAAAATAAAAAATCGGGTATTGATCAAACTCGGGTATCATATCTACTTTTCTATTGCGACGTGCCGCTGCTACGTGTTGGCGAAAAGCATAACCATCGCGGCAACTGGTAGGAAAAGGAACCGGTGCCAGTAATTGTACTTCATTCAAAGGAATTCCTTTATTGCTGGTGCGGGTACCTTCTCGCAGCAAAATCTCGCCTGCCTGTGCTACAGGGTAAGACTCATCCCAATAATTTAAAAACATACTCATACTGCCTGGCAATTCGGGATGCAGTACTTCCATATCGTAAATCATATTATTGATTAATACACCTAATTGATCTCTTTCTTCTTTGAGGTAAGTAACAAGTTTCATTTATTGAGTTTTGTTTTTGAGATTTGAAACATATTTATCGTCCAAAAAAATCAACATTACATATTTGATTAATATGCTAGTCCATTTTGTGGCTTAGTTCATTAAATTAAATTTTGAGCCGCTAAGTTAATGCGCTTGGTTGTAAATTGTGGCTATGAAATCATTATTACTATTAATGTTTTTGCCTGTTGTTACTTTTTCGCAAAAGGCTGACACATGGATTCGTATCAACCAACTAGGTTATAAGCCCAATGGTATCAAAGTGGCAGTTTGGTGTACCAAGGAAGAAAAGGGAATTACAAATTGGGAACTGGTAAATGCTCAAAATGGTAAGGTGGTATTTTCTGGTGTAAGTAATAAAAATTTTGGTGCTTATGGGCCTTACAGGCAAACGGCAAGATTGAATTTTACAAAATTCAACAAAACCGGACGTTATTTTCTGCGGGCAGGAATTGTAAAGTCGCCCGAGTTTGAAATTGAAGAAGACGTATATAATGGAGCAGCTGATTTTTGTTTGCGCTACATGAGGCAACAGCGCACAGGCTTCAATCCTTTTTTAAAAGACAGTTGCCATACACACGATGGTTATGTTTTGTATGGTGAAAAAGCAGGAATAAAAGACAGCACTAATATTGATGTAGTAGGTGGTTGGCACGATGCCAGTGATTATCTGCAATACAGCACAACATCTGCAAATACTATTTATCATTTGCTTGCAGCCTACAGAGATTTTCCACAAATTTTTTCGGATGAAAAACTTGCTAACGGACTGGATGGAAAAAACAATATTGCCGATATTCTTGATGAAGCAAAATGGGGATTGGACTGGTTACTGAAGATGCATCCAAGTAAAGACCGGATGTTTAATCAGATAGCTGATGACCGCGACCACATGGGTATGCGTATTCCCGGACAGGATACTTTTTATGGCCGTGGGTTTGAGCGGCCGGTATATTTTGTAAGCGGTGAACCTCAGCAAAGAGGAAAATATATGAATGCAACAACAGGCACCAGTTCCACCGCAGGAAAATTTACCAGCGCCTTTGCCTTAGGATATAAAACATTCGAAAAACAAAATCCGGAGTATGCATCAAAATTGTATGAAAAATCTTTGACTGCTTATCAATTTGCCAAAAGAAAAATTGGATTTACACAAACGGCTTCCGTTCGCTCGCCATATATATATGCTGAAATGAACTGGAGTGATGATATGGAATTAGCTGCAGCGAATTTATTTAACATCACCCGTTCAAAAGAACTCCAGAACGAGGCATTTGAATATGCGCAAATAGAAAAAATAACGCCCTGGCTTGGCTCAGATACGGCAGCACATTATCAATGGTATCCTTTTATCAATTTGGGGCATTTCGAACTTGCAAAAAGTTTAAAAGGAAAGAAAAGAGACAGTATTATTGCTTTTTATAAAGACGGCATTATTAAAGTATGGAATAAAGCAAATACTAATGCATTTTATCGTGGTATTCCATATATCTGGTGCAGCAATAATCTCACCACTTCATTTGCCATTCAGTGTTATTGGTATCAGCAGTTAACGAAGGATAAAACATTTGCCGAACTGGAACAGGCAAATTTTGATTGGTTATTTGGCTGCAATCCCTGGGGCACTTCAATGGTTTATGGACTACCTGCCTGGGGCGACACACCCGTCGATCCACATTCTGCATTTACGCATTTAAAAAATTATCCAATTGATGGCGGTCTGGTGGACGGACCTGTGTATGGAAGTATCTACAATAATCTGATTGGCATTAAACTTTATCAACCGGATGAATATGCCAATTTGCAAAGCACCCTCGCTGTATATCATGATGACTATGGTGACTATAGCACCAATGAGCCCACGATGGATGGCACAGCTTCGCTCATTTATTTATTGGCAGCAAAAGAAAGTTTACAAAAAAAAAGCCCGGCCACAAAAACAGTATCTCAGATAAAAAATAATTTTTCTTACAGTTATGGAGCTGTGAGAAGAGGCGACTCCACTCAAAAAAATATTGCATTGGTTTTTACCGGACATGAGTTTGCCGAAGGCGGCGAATTTATTTTGAAGACATTAAAGCAGGAAAAAATAAATGCATCTTTCTTTTTTACAGGAGATTTTTATAGAAATATAAAATTTAAAAAACTCATTCAGTCCCTGCGGAAAAATGGGAACTATCTGGGTTCTCATTCCGATAAGCACCTTTTGTATTGCGACTGGAAAAAACGTGATAGTTTATTGGTTTCAAAAAAGCAGTTCCAATTTGATTTGGCAGATAGTTACACTGCAATGTCAAGACATGGTATCAAAATAAATCAGACTACTTTATTCTTGCCACCTTACGAATGGTATAACGATACTATTGCTAAATGGACAAAGGATTTAAAACTGCAATTGATTAACTACACACCCGGCACTTTGAGTCATGCCGATTATACTACCGACCCTGAAAAAGCCTACCGCAGCAACAGCACTATTTACAATTCTATCATCAATTATGAGCAATCGCATGTTTCGGGGTTGAATGGATTTTTATTGCTCATGCACATAGGAGCCGGCCCCCTTAGAACCGAAAAATTTTATAATCAACTACCTGAATTGATCAGTTACCTAAAATCAAAAGGCTATCGGTTTTTGAGGGTGGATGAAATGATGGGGGGTGGGTGAAGTAGGGCAAAAGTGCACGAAAGAGTAAAAAACAATAGTTATTATTTTGCGTTGATTTTTATAAATTTTTATACACTCTTATTTAATAATTTTAATAAGCCATTAAATCTAATATAGTTTTTACTGGTAATTGTTTGTTGCCGTATTTCATGTAAGCACTAAAAATATCTAATCTATAAATTAACCATAAAATGAAAATCAGCCGCTTGATATTTTTCCTGATTGGTTTAATCGTTTTAGGCTTCATTGGGTTTAAGGCATTTTATAAATTCAATTTTAATTATTCCGTAGGGCAGCGCATTGACAGCTTAAATGGTGTTTTTGTATATTACAATGGCAGTGTAAGTAATGTGAGTGGAAGAAATAAGGCAAGTGATGGCTACAATTTAGGTATGAAATACCAATGTGTTGAATTTGTAAAAAGGTATTACTATGAATACTTAAAACATAAAATGCCCAATAGCTTTGGAAACGCTATAGATTTTTTTGATCGTGATATTGGGGATGGTCAGTATAACAAAAATCGTGATTTAATTCAATATACAAATCCGGGAAAAGCAAAACCAAAGCCTGACGACCTTTTGATTTACAGTGCAACAAAATCCAATAAGTATGGGCACGTAGCCATTGTATCCAAAGGATCTGAAAACGAAATAGAAATAATACAACAAAATCCGGGACGCTTTGCGAAGTCAAGAGAGACTTACAAACTTGAAAATAATGGCGGGGAATGGATAATTAAAAATAAGCGAATACTTGGCTGGTTGCGAAAAGAATAGGCTAAAGCAAAAAGCTGGGATTTCAATATTTTTTGGCATTGCAGATAAAAATCCGAGTGCCTGTTTTTTATTTTACCGCTTATTTTTAATAATAACATATTAAAATTTCCTTATCCAAAACTCATCAATTCTCCACTCCTTATCTTTGCACGATGCATTTCGAAAAAATACATAATAAAGGGCAGGCCCGTTTGTTTAAAAACGATTTTCTGGAAGCACTTACCAAGGCGCATCCGCTGGTTATTTGGGGTATGTATATTCCTATCCTCAGCTATATTATTTATTTAGCAGCAACCCGGTACAGTTATTCTACCCAAACCATTTTGCTTGTATTTTTTGGCGGTATGCTCTTCTGGACTCTTTTTGAATACATTGCCCATCGCTTTATTTTTCACTGGGTGCCCAAGGGGCCTGGAGCGACCAAGTTTGTTTATACACTGCATGGCAACCACCATCATTATCCTCGTGATAAGCAGCGACTTTTTATGCCACCTCTTCCCAGCATTATTATTTCTTCTTCATTATTCGGTCTTATGTATTTAATAATGAAGAACTATACTTTTATGTTCTTCCCCGGCTTTGTTTTGGGTTATCTGATGTATGGCACTATGCACTATGCCATCCATGCCTGGAACCCGCCTTTTAAATGGATGAAACCACTCTGGCGCAACCACCACCTGCATCATTATAAAAATGAACACAATGGATATGGCGTAAGCTCTACCCTGTGGGATTTGGTGTTCGGCACTATGTTCGATTTGAAAAAAGAAAAAGAAGATAAAGAAAAGGTGAAAGAACTCATGTTTGAAAAAAAGGGGAAAAAATAATCCATTTTTTTTGTTAAGATTTCAGCAAAGCCAAACTCTTTTTTGCTATTATTTTCAGCGAGGTATTAATTGTTATCAAAATAAAATGCATAAAGCTTCCATCAAATTTTGCTTCATTTTTGTTTTATTCTTATCGGCCTGCGGTAGCAGAAATGAAAAAAGCAAAACGCCAGTACAGCCTGTGAGTGCAAAGGATGCAGTTTTACTCAATCAGTTAGTTTATAAAAACAATACGGATGATTCGGTAACGAAGTATGCACCGGAATTTGAAATTGTTTTTCATCCTGATGCTGTTGATGGAACTATGGCAATGATTGTAAAAAAGAAAGACAGCAATCAATATGCATTAGTTATTCGTGGATCGGTAATTGAATTTAGCAATGCCGGTTTTCAAAATTTCATTCTACAGGATTTCAACATCTTCACCATGAAGAAATGGGAGTATGCCGATACGGTGAAAGATGCCTACATCAGTAAAGGCTGCTTTATCGGTTTTCAAAACCTGTTGAAGTTAAAAGACAAATCATCTTCGCTTTCTATCAAAGATTTTATTGAACAAAAAATTCCTGCAGGTTCCAGTCTGGTGATAACAGGCCATAGCCTGGGTGGCAATCTGGCTTATCCGCTGTCCGGATATTTGAAAAAAAATTTGCCTGCAACGCAACAATTACAATTACAACTCATCACATTTGGCGCACCGGCTGCCGGCAATGCGGCATTTGTAAAAGATATGGAAGAAAAATTTCCATTGGCTGAACGATATGTAATTGACAGAGACATTGCGCCACTGTTCCCTGATTTGGATAAAATGGCAAAGCTTTCAAAAATACTGGGGCTTGATAGTGTGCTCAATATTGGCGGATTAAAAATTAACGGAATATCAGCCAACACCAATGACTTGCTGAAAGTAGCAGGTGAATTTTTGGAAGAAACAAACATTATTCCTGAAGGAAGCCGGTACGAGCAGAGCCAAAAGCAACTTAGAGAACTAAACAGTAATGTATTGGGTGCTGCACCAAAAGCATCTGCAGATGCCATCTTTGACAGAGCGTATCAGTTTCACAAAGTAGATGCTTACGCCATCTTGCTGGGTGGCAGGGCTATCAATTAACCGGTCACCATTTCTCATCTTCAGGTATATTCTGATTCTGGCTATTGTTTTTTCTGCTTTCCATTTTCTGCAATTGTCTTTCTATAATAAGCGCAGCAATAATGTTGGCTGCATCTTCATTATGATGTACCGAAAGCATATTTCTTAATTTATTTTCAGAAACATCAATGCGGTAAAGTATTGAAATCAGTTTTTCAAAATCATGCAACAACAAATAATTGATATGAGTTGTCAATTTTAGTTGCAAATCTTCTAGCGTACTTGCCTGAAAGGCAGTATCCAAAGACTGATTGATATTTGAAACTATTTGTAAATCCATTTCTTTATTTACAGAAGTTAATCAGAAGCCTAACGGTTAAAATTTTTCAATAGCGCCCAAGCCAAACAATGCAAAATCATATTTAACCGGATCATCTTTGTCCAAAGTTCTTAAAAATTCGGTTAGCTCCATTGCAGCCTGCCAGTCGGTTTGTTTTCTTTTTAAAATACCGAGCCGCCTTGCCACTCTGGCCACATGCACATCTATAGGAATGATTAGTTGTGCAGGCGATATATTTTTCCAGATTCCAAAATCAACGCCTTTGTTATCCTTGCGTACCATCCACCTCAAAAACATATTTAACCGCTTGCAAGTTGAATTTTTTTCAGGCGTGGCTATATGCTTTCTTGTACGTGTCGGCACATGTGGTAAGGAAAAGAAGTAATGATAAAACCCTGTCAGCATTTCACTGCTGCTGTGGCCATGCATGGTAAAAGCTTTTTCTAATGAATTGTGCCGGCTATAATGATGTTTTAGAAATTCAATAAAATACAAAAGGTCGGTACTGTTGAAAGTGCGGTGCTTGAAATCTAAAAAATTTTTTAATTCTTTGGATTTGTGATGGAGAATAAAATCGTGTGGCGATTGATGCATCAGCTGCATCAGTTCCTTTGATTTGTTGATGATGGTAGTACGATTGCCCCAGGCAAAGATGGCAGCAAAGAATCCGGCAATTTCAATATCCTGCTTTTTTGAAAAAAGATGAGGAATAGAAATGGGATCATTTGGAATAAAAAAAGGCTGATTAAATGCTTCAGCCTTTTGATTCAAAAATTTTATTACCTCTTTGTTGTTCATACTCTTAATAAACGAAAGTATAAACAATTTGTCAAGTTACTATTTTGGTAGTACAGCTCCGCTTCCTGAAATGTTAGTTGTAATGGTAGGAGTTCCACGATAATAAACATTACCGCTTCCGGCAATTTTTACTTTTAGTTGAGTAACGGCAGTTATCTCCGTATTGCCACTTCCGGAAATATCAATATCCGCTTTATTCGTTGCCATATCTAAAGTATAAATATTGCCACTGCCTGATATTGTAGCATTATATTGATTAGTAGTGCCATTGCTGAAATAAATATTTCCGGAACCTGAAACTTTTGCTTCAAATGTTGCATTGCCCCCAAAAACTCCGGTTGTATGTATATCGCCTGAACCTTCCAGTTCCAAACCCGTTAATGCGGGTAAGGTAACATACACTTCAATGTTATCATTCTTCACATTTACATTTTGTTTATACCCCAACTGTAAAGTATTGTTTACAAGTTTGGTTTCATAATACGGCAGTAAATTGCTATATCCTTTTACTTCAACATTAAAAACAGCACCTTGAGTAACATATACTTTTGAACTTCCAGATGCGTCAATTTTTGAAAATCCTGATACCGTTCTTGTTTCAGTAACAGTTGCTCCATTGCCTTTAATACGTTCCTTTGAACAGGAGCTTAATGCCAAAATGACTGTTAATGCTGCTAATGTGATCCTTGTTTTCATTTTCTTGAATTAAGTTTTTTAATAATTTTTCTTGGCTTAAGGGGCAAAAATATAACCACTTAGCTGTGTTTCTTGCCCAAATTATATGAATGGTGTTATGAAGGAGTGAAAAAAACAATTGAAACACTGAAAATAGAATCCGAAATAATATTAAAACTATTGACTAAGCCATTCTTTAAAAGCTGAAGCTCTTTTTTGGCTGATAACAACTTCTTCTATGTGTGCAGGAATAAGCTGCAAGGCGAGTTTTCCATTTTCTTCATTTGTGAAATAATGGCAGGCTTTGATGTTGATAATGAATTGCCGGTTAGCCCGAAAGAATATAGACTCATCGAGTAGGCGAACCAACTCATCAAGTGAATGATTTAATAAATAAGTATCGGATTGAAAAGTTTTTAGCGTTGTAAAACTGCCGGCTTTAAAAAAATATGCAATGCTTTCTACAGGTATCGGAATGTTTTTATTGCCTGAAACCGCAACCAGAATTTTTATTTTACTCTCACTGCCAGTTTCATTCAATATCTCTTCATCAGTATTAACCTGCTCTCCACTTTCCGGAATCAATGGTAAAATTTCTTTTCCTGTATTGATATGTTGAAGCGTGAATAACTGTTTTTTCAAAGAATGGAGTTCTATCTTTTGTTTTTTTGATTCTTTAAAAAAAAAATAGCTCACATAAACGACATTCCAAAAAATGATAAATAAAATGGATATGGGAAATTCCGTATGAAAAAACTGAACTTCCTGAGATTTAAATCCAAGCAGAACAATCAGATAAGTGTACATAAAGCCCAACACAAAAGCAGCAGGCACTACCACTCCTGAAATAATCTGATATAATATCCGGGTAGCAAAATAGGGATGCCAGGGATATTGTGTGTCCAGATATGCATTAACAAAGTTGATGTATGTTGTAATGATAAAACTTAAGATAAAGCCGGCCAGCAAATCAGCAACAAAATATTTCCCTTTAATAATATCCGTTAAAGAATCCGAACCCAGAAAGACAAAGAAAAAAGCCAATAATATGGATACGCAAAGCCGCAGCCAAAAATCATGATATGGAGAAAAGACTTTTTCCGGCTTCATAGAATGTTAATGCTCCAAAAGATATTTTATTGTTGAATATTATTGCTTTTACCCAATTGCATTACTTAGGTCCGCTATCAAATCATCTCCATCTTCAATGCCCACACTCAGTCTGATGAGCGAATCACTCAATCCGTTTTTAATTCTTTCTTCTCTTGGAATGGATGCATGCGTCATACTTGCCGGATGATTGATCAGGCTTTCCACGCCACCCAGACTTTCGGCCAATGAAAATAAATGCGTAGATGACAAAACTCTTTTTGCTTCTTCCACACTATCATTTTTCAATTCAAAAGAAATCATTCCGCCAAATGCTTTCATTTGCTTTTTAGCCACTGCGTGCCCCGGATGATCTTCAAAACCCGGCCAATAAACTTTTCCCACTTTGGGATTTGCTTTTAGCCAGTTTGCAATTTTGGCTCCGTTCTCGCAATGTGCTTTCATTCTTACGCCTAATGTTTTGATACCACGCAGTACCAAAAAACAATCCATTGGCCCGGGAACGGCACCACAACTTTTTTGAATAAAGTATAATTTTTCTCTAAGCTCTTTATCATTCATCATTAATGCGCCTTGAATTACATCGCTATGACCACCCAGGTACTTTGTTGCTGAATGCATCACAATATCAGCGCCGCAGTCCAGTGGATTTTGTAATGCAGGCGATGCAAAAGTGTTATCAACTGCTACTAAAATATTTTTAGGTTTTGCAATTTTGGCTACAGCCGCTATGTCAGTAATATTCATCAATGGATTGGTGGGTGTTTCAATCCAAATCAGCTTTGTATTGTCGGTAACGGCTTTACTTATATTTTCTGCCTTCGTGGTATCAACATAAATAAAACGGATGCCAAATTTTTCAAACACTTTGGTGAATAAACGATAAGTGCCTCCGTACATATCATTGGCACAAATGACTTCATCGCCAGGTTGCAATAATTTAATAACCGCATCAGTAGCTGCTACACCACTGCTAAAAGCCAGTGCATAGTTTCCATTTTCAATGGCGGCATAGGCTTCTTCCAATGCAGTACGTGTAGGGTTCTGGCTTCTGGCATATTCATAGCCTTTGTGTGTAGCAGGTGCTTCCTGCACATAGGTGCTGGTTTGATAAACAGGAGGAATAATAGCACCAGTGCTGGGGTCAGGATTCATACCGGCATGAATGTATTTAGTTGCGGGCTTCATAATTATAAATTGAATAGCAAAGATGCTGAAATAAAACGAGAGATTGAAAAGCTCAATCCTTTGAAGCAGGCTGAAATATTAATCATACAAAGACTAAAACGTATAAAAAAATATGAAAGTTGGAAACAATGCTCGTAGGCTTAGATATTGGTGACAAGAAATGTCAACAGTGAAGCAATGTCCAGTAGGGACAGCATATCAAAATCATTAATTGATGTATGATTTAAAGACTATCGCTAATTTATTAAGATAACTACTTAAGTGTATTCAACATCTCAATCAAAGTAAAACATGCTCTTAATGAGTGTTTATCAAATTAAATTATAATTGAAAAAAAATTTACTACTATTACTTTTTAAAAATACTCGCTGCTGTTAAATATCTCCAGTCATCACTCGCAGTATCATTTGCAGCAGCAGGTTTGATTTTTTTGGAAGCTACTTCCGGCTTTAGAATTTTTTCTGCTACCAGCATTTCTTTAGCTGCTTGTATTTTATCCTGAACCGGCTTTTGCTCCATCCATTGTTGCTGTGGTGGTTCAAAGCCAATTTTATCTGTTCGCCATGAGATAGCAGCAGGCAAATCTTTTTCCATTGTTTTTCTTAACAGCCATTTGGTATAACCATTTCTTATCTTAAAATGAGAAGGAAGTGTAAAAAGGAAACTTACCAAATCGTGTGATAAGAAAGGTAAACGCACTTCTATGCCATGTGCCATTGCATTGCGGTCGGCAAAACGAAGCAATTCTTCTAGCCCATGGGTAAAAGTGTTGAAATGCAAAACCCCGTTTAAGTTGAAATAGTCGGGTGGTGTGTAATAAGCTTCACTGCTTTGATGTTGTACAAAATCTGCCGTAAGATCCGGATGCGATAAGGCTTTGGCAAGATATTGTCGTTCCAGCACAATGGATGCAAATGAAGGGAACCAAGCGGCAATTTTATTTTTCCAGGTAAACGATTCGGTGATACCAAGATTTCTGGCAGCCAATAATTCTTTTCTACCCGATAGTTTTCCTTTTCTGAAAAGCTCCTGCCAGTACCATTTATAGTATTTATGATAACCTGCCAGTGTTTCATCGGCTCCCTGACCATCGAGCAAAACTTTGATGCCTTGCTGTTTTGCCAGTTCATATACCTTGTACTGTGCATAAATACTGGACGAGCCAAACGGTTCTTCCTGATGATAACAAAGCTGCTCCCAATCGGAAATAAAATCAGTTTCATTAGTATTGACAAAATAGGATGACATTTGAAACTGTGCTGCCAAATTTTTTGCAATGTGAGATTCGTCTTTTTCAAACCCGGGAAAGCTGGCCGTAAAAGTTTTAGGCTTTTGTCCGGCCTTATTCATTAATGCAACAATGGATGAGCTATCGAGCCCGCCACTGAGCGAAGAACCAATGGCTACATCACTTCGCAATCTTTTATTAATAGAATCATTCAACAGCGTTGAAAATTTTTCAATGACTTCATTTTCAGAAATGAGATTGTTTTCATGTTCAGGAGTTATTTCCCAATATTTTTTTATTGTATAATTAAAATAAACCAAAGAAAATTTTAAAAAAGAAGCAGCAGGCAGTTTTTGTATGTTTTCAAAAAAAGTTTCTTCGGGCTGTTCCGGATTATCGGTATAACCAATAGTGATAAAATTAAAAAGCATTTTTAGATTGGGTTGTCGCTGCACACCTGCTGCCCAAATGGCTTTCATTTCTGATGCAAATAAAAACCTGTCGTGATGATGATAAAAATAAAATGGCTTTTCGCCAAAGCGATCCCTTGCTGCAAATAATTCTTTTTCTTTTTCATCCCAAATAGCAAAAGAAAACATTCCATCCAGATATTGCAGACAATCTTCTTTCCAGCTGTCGTAGGAAGCAGCAATCACTTCTGTATCGGATTTTGAATGGAAGGCATAGCCTTTTTTCTTTAGTGTTTCTTTGAGTTCAATATAATTATAAACTTCGCCATTGTGAATAATGGTGTAGCGATTGAGATAGTGAAACGGTTGACTGGCAACATCAGTTAAATCAATTACCGCTAAACGGCGATGCCCCATTAATACAGTTTGAGAATCATTTTGCCATTGGCCTTCACCATCGGGTCCGCGATGCGCCAGTGCATCTGTCATTTTTTTAAGATGCTGTTGCTGATAAAACGAAGGATTGGTTTGTATAATTCCGGCAATGCCACACATATAACAAATATCAGTTAATCTGCGGCATGTGCAAAATGACTGATAATAATTTGTAACTTATTGTTGGTGCGAGAGGGCTTACATCATTACTACTGTTGCATCAAATTAATTTTTCAATCACCCTCAATTTTATCGGAGGCTATTCAGGTTCAGGTTCTTCGGATTTATTGGAAATAAATCGCCATCAAAAGGGGATAAAAAAATTTTAATGCTCAGATTCTCCGACTTCATCATTCAACATACCTTGTTCAATATTCATTTTTCTTTAATATTTCAGAAACTAATCGGCAGCTTTGCTTCCACATTATCCCATGCCATTAATAATTCCGCCTGCCTGTCTTTACCCAGAAAAACCATTGTAAAGTATTCGAGAGAAGTATTTGTTTTGGTAATGGGAATGGAAAATCTTGCAATGTCTTTTGAAGGTTCTTGTTTCAATCCCCAGCTGTCGATATAGCCATTGAAAACAATGGTCCATTCTGTTTCTTCGGGTATGCAGTATAATATATAACGACCTGCTTTTATTTTTTTGCCTTGTATGTTAGCATCACTATACAGTTGTAGTTCTGTTGCTTCATTTGCCCCTAGTCGCCAGGGCTGGCCATATTTTAAAACTTCATGAAATATATGGCGGCCTTGCAAGTGTGGACGGCTGTAAATTACCCTTGCCAGTGGCGGCTCCATAGTGAGGCTCGACATTTTTGTTTTCATGTAATTGACAGGAAAATAACTCATATCCATAGGAGAAATATCCATTGTAACATAAGGATTATCTGCTACAGGTGCTTTAATTACAGTAAGGCTGTCAAATGGTTTTACAGGTTGATCAGGAGTTTTTGTTTCAGTTTTTTCGCCGCAGGCGGAAATAAAAAAAGAAATTAATAAACAGGCTGATAAAGTTTTCATCCTTTTGTAATTATAATTTTTTGACTTGGAAATCGCAATCTGCTACAACGAATTGTACCTCGACAAGGTTACATCCAATTCTTGTTTTTTCAAAACCTGTTTTACAAACGGTCAAATTTTTCAAACTGATTTTTCGCAAAAGGCTTTAAATCAGCCCAAAAATGTGTGTAACAAAGCTGAAGCGTTCCTAAATTTTTTTCAAAAATGTTAAAAGCAATCTCGCTTTCGGAAAGGTATGCTGATCTTTTTACTAAGCCGTTCATACTTTTTGCTGTTCCCCATTTGTGTCGATAATTATAAAGCCAGTTTTTCTCTTTCATGTAGGGAAACATCCAGTCAAATTTTTCTGGAAAGTAACCGGAATAAGCGGAAAGAATAGCATAGGTATTATTTGCAAACTCCATTAATGAATTGTCGCTGAATTCATTTTCATCGTTGGCCAGAAAATAATCATATATCACATCTACAAAAGCACCAGCATATAGCCGGTAATCTGGTTTGAAGAATGCTTTTGCTTCAAGGGTTGCTTCGTGCCTGTCTGTAAAGCTATCAATTTCACGGTGCAGCATGATGCCGAATTGAATACCTGTCGGAAAATCAAATTTCTTTTTTCCTTTTACATAGTCGCTAATCATATTGCCCACCAGTATTTGTGGATGATGAAAAGATAAATATGCATGGGCCAGATAGTTCATAAATTGTTCAACTCTTTATTTTACATTTCTTTTCAGCCAATGGCTGATAATTTTTAAAACTTTGGGCGAAAAAGTTTCTTCCAGCTCGCCATACTCCTGAATGGTGCAGGTTTTGCAATGTTGAAACAAATGGTTGAGCCCTTTTAATTTTTTAGTTTTAAAATTTTTATTACCCGCTTTTTTTAAGGCAGTAGTAATTGCATTCAGGTTTTGATCGGCATATACCTGAATATCTTTTTCACCATTAAGGGCCAGCACGGGACATTTTACCTGCGACCAGAATTTAGCAGGGTCAGTGGCAATAAAATATTTGAGCCAGGGCTCCAGTTCTGGTTTTATGCTTAATGCATATAATTCGGGAGGTACTTTATCTGCTCTTATTGGAGCAAGTACACTATCGGGCTTTGCTTCTTTCCAGTTTTTATAAAGATTTTTTATTGAGTCTAAGATGATCGAATCGGGTTGTAAGTGTAAATCGTGAATCGTGTTCAACGTTTTTTGAGTTAAATCATAATAGGCCTTAAAAGCCGCATCAGTTACTTTGCCTTTTACTGGATCGGTTTGTTGCTTTAGCAATATTTCTGCACCTGAAACTCCGCTACCTGCTAATGAAACAATAAATGCAATAGCGGGTAGTTTTGAATAGACGATAGGTGCGATGAAACCACCTTCGCTATGACCCATTAATCCAATGCTGTTCTTGTCAACTTCTTCTCTGGTTAATAAGAATTGAATACTGGTTATTACATCATTTGCAAAATCAACAGAAGTAACATTTTTTAGTGGTCCTTTACTTTGTCCTTTGCCACGGTCGTCCACTCTTAAAACAGCAAATCCCTTTTTTACTAAATAGTCAGCTATTACGGCAAAAGGTTTGTGGTGAAAAATCGTTTCATCACGGTCTTGTTGCCCGCTTCCTGTAATTAATAAGATAGTAGTAAATGGCCCACCGGTTTTTGGGTAGGAGAATGTGGCGCCTAGTTGAACAGTTTTGTCTGCATTTTCATAAACCACACTATCATTAATATATAAATAGGGAGGCAGAGGTGTTTGCGGCCTTTTTTGTGCAGATAAAAAAACTGGAGTAAAAAATATTGCGGCCAGGCATGAATAAAAGTATCCTTTCATGTTTACAATTTTTCAAACGCAAGTTACAAAAGGCAACGAAGGATAAATGGTTTTTAAAAATTGCAAGCGGCATTAACATTTTTAATACTGTTAATGCCATTAACAGCGCAATCCATTAATCGCAGGTCAAAACCTTTGAACATAATTACCTTTTCCTCACCTGTAACCTAAAATATATTTGCTACGTCATATTTCACAACAATAAAATTTTTAAACAAAATATTTTAACCTTAACCATTTAAAATTAAAACGATGAAAAAGATTCTCCTGTCATTAGCGATTGCAGTAAGCAGCCTGACTTCTTTTGCCAATAGACCAACCGAAGTAAATCCGGAAGTATTAAATGCCTTTCAAAATGAATTTGCATTGGCAAAAAATGTAGAATGGGTTGCCAGCCAGTATTACTATAAAGCGGGTTTTGAAATTAACAATAAATATCTTTTTGCTTATTACAATCAATCAGGCAAATTGTTAGCCATCACCCGTCATATAGTTGCAGACGAACTGCCTATCAAACTACAGTTATCGTTGAAAAAGAAGTATGCAGGCTTTTGGATCAGCGATTTGTTTGAGGTTGCAAAAAATGATAGCAGTTCTTATTTTATCACTTTAGAAGATGCAGACTGTAAACTGGTGTTACAATCTAGTGATGGTAAATGGGAAGTATATTCTAAATCAAAAAAAGTATAGCCAAGATAGTTTTGGTGTGTGGTAAACAAGCCCCGTTTCCGGTTATCTGGAGCGGGGTTTTTAAATGGACTTAAAAACAGGAATAAAAATATTACTGATAATCAATATCTTATAAAGGGTGCTTTAAAAAATTGAACTTAAAACTTAGGTTCGCAATTGTATCAATCCTATCTTTGCCGCCCTTTGGAGGAAGCCCCTTCAAAAAATAAATAAATGGTCTTTGGGATAGCGAAGGCCTTCACTTAAAAATAAATAAAATGAGTAAACTACATTTCACAACCAAACATGCGAACGAGGCTACCGTTAAGCGCAACTGGTATGTTGTGGACGGTACTAATCAAACCGTAGGCCGTATGTGTTCCCGTATTGCTGCGATACTTCGTGGTAAAAACAAAGCATCTTATACTCCACATGTGGACACCGGCGATTACATTATTGTAATTAATGCTGAAAAAGTGGTATTGACAGGGAATAAGCTACAACAAAAAATTTACGATCACTTTACTGGTTATCCAGGCGGATTGAAAGAAGAAACAGCAGAAAATCTTTTGAAAAGAAGACCTGAGGTTGTTATTGAGCGTGCCGTAAAAGGTATGTTGCCAAAAAACAGACTGGGTCGCAAGATGTACAAAAAACTATTTGTATATGTAGGTGATGCACATCCGCACAAAGCACAAACTCCAAAAGAACTTAAATTTTAAATTGCCATCCCCCAGGGGAAGAAAAAAAATAAACTAAATGGAAAAGCAAAAAAATGGTGTAGGTCGTCGTAAAGAAGCTGTAACAAGAGTTTTCATTTCCAAAGGAGATGGAAAGATTACCGTAAACGGCAAAGACTATAAAACATATTTCCCGCTCGTATATCTTCAAAATCAGGTAGAGCGTCCGTTAAAAACAATTGATGCTGTCGGCAAGTTTGATGTAAAAATTACAGCAAGCGGTGGTGGCGTAAAAGGACAGGCTGAAGCTGCTATGCTGGGTATTGCCAGGGTGTTGCTTGAGCTAAATGCAGAATTTCGCCCAGCTTTAAAAGCGGCCGGATTATTGAAAAGAGATCCTCGTTCTGTTGAACGTAAGAAATTCGGTCATAAGAAAGCGAGAAGAAGCTATCAGTTCTCTAAACGTTAACCGTACAAATCAAATTTTAAAACGAATTATAATAATACAATGGAAAATAATACATCCTTACAGCAGCAGCTTTTGGAAGCAGGTGTTCACTTCGGTCACCTTAAAAAGAAGTGGAATCCAAAAATGCTTCCTTACATTTTTGCTGAAAAAAAAGGTATTCACATCATTGACCTGAACAAAACAGTAGAATGCCTGCAGGAAACTGCTGCAGCTCTAAAGCAGGTAGCCCGCAGCGGGAAAAAAATCCTTTTTGTAGGAACCAAAAAACAAGCAAAAGACATCGTAAACGAATGTGCTAGAAAAGTAAACATGCCCTTTGTTACCGAAAGATGGCTGGGTGGTATGCTTACTAACTTTAATACCGTTCGCAAGAGTGTGAAGAAAATGCAGAGCATTGAAAAAATGCTGGGAGATGGTTCTTTTGACAGCATTACAAAAAAAGAAAAACTAACACTTTCAAGAGACCGTGATAAAATGGACAAAGTATTGGGCGGTATCGCACAATTAGGCCGTATTCCTTCTGCTTTGTTTATTGTGGATATCGGTCATGAGCATATTGCACTGGCTGAAGCCAAGCGTTTGGGCATTGCTACATTTGGAGTGGTAGATACAAACTGCGATCCTAATAAAGTTGATTTTGCAGTTCCAGGAAATGATGATGCTACAAAGTCAATCGCTATTATCGTTAACTATATCACAGCCGCCATTGCTGAAGGTCTTGCAGAAAGACAAGCTGCCAAGGATGAAGAAACTGATGAAGTGAGCGATGATGAAAAAGAAAAAAGCGCAGCCAAACTGCAAGCAGAAGCTGAAGCAGAAAGTGGCCGTGGTGGTCGCGGTGGTGGCAGAAGTGCCGGCGGACAAAGACGCCGTACACCCGCTGGTGGTAGCCGTGGACCCGGTGGTGGAAGAAAATAATTGCAGATTGACTTAATTAAGGAACTTTTCTTCTTTGAAGACTTTCTTAAGATAATTTTCAATCTACTGTGATTTAGTTATTATTAATTTTTTAATTCAGAATTTTTATGAGTACAGTAGCAATAAGTGCACAAGAAATAAATAAACTGCGCCAAACAACCGGTGCCGGAATGATGGATTGCCGTAAAGCTTTAACTGAAACCAATGGTGATTTTGAAGCTGCCATTGACTGGTTGCGCAAGCAAGGTCAAAAAGTAGCTGCAAAAAGAAGCGATCGTGAAGCAAAAGAAGGTGTTGTAATCGCAAAAACAACAGCCGATAATAAAACAGGTATCGTAGTATGTGTAAGCTGTGAAACTGATTTCGTTTCTAAAAATGCAGACTTTGTAGCCTTTGGCCAAAGCATTGCTGATGCTGCAATCGCAAACAATGTGAAAAGCCTTGAAGACCTGATGAATGTAAAATTGGGTGAACTTACAGTAGCCGCTGCTGTGGACGAAAAGCTGGCAACTATTGGGGAGAAAATAGGTGTAACAAAGTTTGAAAGAATAGATGCTGACTACGTAGCATCTTATATTCATGGGGCATACCGCATTGGCGTTTTAGTAGGCTTAAACAAAGAAGCTGCTGAAGCAGGAAAAGATATTGCAATGCAAATTGCTGCTTTAAATCCTGTAGCTATTGATGCCGCATCTGTATCTGCAGATGTAGTTGCCCGCGAAAAAGATATTATTGTTGAGCTGATGAAGCAAGATCCAAAAATGGCAGGCAAACCCGACGAAATGCTGTCAAAAATTGCCGAAGGAAAAATGGGTGCATTCTTTAAAGAACAAACTTTAACTGCACAGGCATTTGTAAAAGACGGAAGCAAAACCGTAGAACAATACCTGAAAGAAAGTGGTGATGTGAAAGTAACTTTGTTTAAGAGAGTTGCATTAGGATAAAATATTTGTTGAAGGGAACTGAAAAGTTCCCTTCTTTTTTTAATAGAAGCAATCGGTATCTTCGAATCGTTGAAATTTTCCTGTAAAAAATTATAAGCATTATGTTACCTAAATACAAACGCATCCTTCTCAAACTTTCAGGTGAAGCTTTAATGGGCGATGGAAGTTTTGGTTTTGATACCAATGTTATAGCTCAATATGCACAGGATATAAAATCAATAACTGATTTGGGAGTGCAGGTAGCCGTGGTTATTGGTGGTGGCAATATTTATCGTGGAATGAATGAAGCTGAAACCGGAATTGAAAGAGCACATGGAGACTATATGGGAATGCTGGCTACAGTAATCAACGGAATGGCTGTACAGGCCGGACTTGAAAAAGTAGGTGTCTATACTCGCTTACAAAGTGCCATTAAAATGGAGCAGATAGCTGAACCTTATATCCGCCGCCGTGCTATTCGTCATTTGGAAAAAGGAAGAGTTGTGATATTTGGTGCAGGCACCGGTAATCCCTATTTTACTACCGATACGGCCGGCTCACTTAGAGCAATTGAAATAAATGCAGATGTAATTTTAAAAGGAACCAGAGTAGATGGCATCTACACCTCCGATCCCGAAAAAGATCCAACCGCTACAAAATTTAATGTCATCACCTTTCAGGAATGTCTAACTAATAATCTGAGAGTTATGGATATGACAGCATTCACTTTATGCCAGGAAAATAATTTGCCCATCATTGTTTTTAATATGAACGCCGAAGGCAATTTACGCCGAGTGGTAACAGGCGAAAAAGTGGGCACACTCGTAAGAGGATAATTACGAAGTATATTTCCTATTTGTTTGTTTTCAGGATCTACTATCTTGCAGCATCAACCATTATCCCCTTGTGTGAAAAACTAACAAGATTTAAAGCCATTTATTTTATTAGTTTCATCACCGAAATAACAATGTAATATGGGAGCCCACCTTTCCCTTTCTGTTGCTGAGATTATTGTACTGCTGATGGGTGCCATCGTGCTGGGGTTTGCTATTATGTATATTATTTCTTCTACAAGGGCATTTAAAAAAATGGTAAGCGAGTCGCCGGGTGGGAAAATTTCTAATGAATTAGCCGTATTAAAAACTAAGTATAATAACGAAACTGAGCGTAGAAGCCGTGAAGTTCAGGAGCTCTCCCTCTTGCTTACATCAGAAAAAGAGAACAATGAAATCAATACAATTGAAGCAGAAGAATCCAGAAAAGAAAATAAATTACTGAAAGCCGAGTTGGCTGAAATGCGAAGCAAAATTCAGGATGGAAATAAGCCGGTTTTACTAAATCAACTTCGCCAGTCGCAGGAAAATATGATGCAGTATCAGCAAAAGATAGACGAGTTGCTCTCTCAGTTAGAAACATCAGAATCTGGTACCAAAGAAATTGAAAGATTATCAAAAGAAAACAAAGCACTTAGCTCCATGCTGGAAGTGCTGGAAGAAAAGATTGAACTAAAAGAAAAAGATAAAGAACAAAACAATAGGCAGGAAACGATTTCTACAGAATTGAATGCTCAATTAGATGCTGCTTATGTACAGTTTGATGTACTACAAGGGAAAATTCAAAAATTAGAAACACAATTAAACGGGGCAAAAAAGGAAAGTCTGGATTTTTCTGAAATGAAGGAAAGCTACCTGAAAACATTGAGAGAGCTTGAAGACCTGAGACAAAAACAATCTGTCCTGGCAAATCAAAAATCAGCAACTGAAGCAGAACTTTCGGAAACACAAATCAAATTAAGAGAGGCCAACTTTGACCGTCAGCAATTGCAAAAGAAAGTTTCTTACCTGGAAGATCTTAATCATGATATGAACACCATAAACGAAGCCAATAAAAATCTGCAAGACCAGCTCAAGCGTATTGGTGAACTGGAAAGCATGCTGCATATAGTTTCTGGTGAAAGGGATGAACTGGCAAGCGCCAATCCAAAGAAATAAATTACTTTAAATTGCTGATGAACATCAATCGGTAAAAAATTTGCAGCTGACTATCTTTGTCCAAAGTTTCGTATGGAAAAAAATATAGCTGCAATCAGGCAAACCTATTCTCAAAAAGAATTACTGGAAAAAGATGCTGCATCCAACCCCATTAAGCAGTTTGAGCAATGGTGGAATGATGCTGTTAATGCAGAAATAAGTGAAGTAAATGCCATGACGCTTGCCACTGCAGCTGCCGATGGTATGCCCTCGGCACGAATTGTATTACTAAAAGATTTTAGCGAACAGGGCTTTTCATTTTTTACAAATTATGAAAGCTACAAAGGCCGCCAATTGGCCGAGAATCCAAAAGCCTGTCTGGTTTTTTTCTGGAAAGAAATGGAAAGACAGGTACGCATAACCGGCCTGGTACAGCAACTACCTGAGGCAGATAGCGATGCCTATTTTTATTCCCGCCCAATAGAAAGCCAGGCAGGTGCTATTACTTCACCACAAAGCCAGATAATAGAAAGCAGGGAATGGCTGCTCAATCAATACAAGTCAATAAGCGAGCAGGTAAAAAAAATCGGATCAAAAAGGCCGGCGCACTGGGGTGGTTATATTGTAAAACCGGTTATTATAGAATTTTGGCAGGGAAGACCCGGACGTATGCACGATCGTTTACAATATACTTTGCAGCAGGATGGTAGCTGGAAAATAGAAAGACTTGCACCCTAAAGTGAAAGTCTTGTACAATAAATGTTTTCTATCGGGTCTTATTTCTTCTTGGCTGCTTTCTTCTTTGCAGGACGGCTTTTACCAAAAGAGCCTTTGAATCTTTTTCCTTTTGCAGTTTTTTTATCTCCTCTTCCCATTGTTTGTTTTTTTAGGGGTTAAAATGTATTGTTGATATATTAAAGTTTTTCCGACAGTTCTTTACCTGCTTTAAAGCGGGCAACCGTTTTTGCTTTTATTTTTATTTCGGCTCCGGTTTTTGGATTTCGGCCTTTACGGGCCTTTCTTTTTGAAACCATAAAAGTACCAAAACCTACTAAGGTAACCTTGCCACCGCCTTTAAGAGTTTTGATAACGGCTTCTGTAAAAGAATCTAAAGCAGCATTGGCCTGTAGCTTGGTGATTCCGGTATCTTCGGAAATTTTGGCAATGAGATCAGCTTTGTTCATAATTGAAATGCGTTGGGTTTGATTGAAGCGAAAGCGACAAATTTAACCGCTTTTGCAAGTAGAAAAAAATATAAAAAAAGGCGCTGTTTATTTTTTCTGAATAAATATTTTAAAACAAGGTTAGGGCTGTATTATTCTTAATCAACCACCTGCATAATAGTACGAAAGGCAATAAAGCGGTTGCCCCACCTATCCATTGTTTTTTGGCGAAGATGCCCGGCATTATTGTCAATATACTGCTGATATTGCTCTATAGAGTTGGCAAAAAATTGTACTACAAAGGTCAGTCCGTCATCATCCTCCTGCTGAAGCAGACGGTAAAAATGAAAGTGGGTAAAATTTCCTGTGGCCATTACTTCAGGTATATGTTCCTGTTTCTGCCAATGCAGCCAGTCGGCTTCAATTTCAGATGTGATTTTGATGGTGATGTTATAGACGATCATTGTAATTTTTTTAATTCCAAATACACCGGACAATGATCACTGTGTTTTACATCAGGATAAATTTCTGCATCTATTAATTGGCTGCGCAATGCTTCTGTAGCATTAATATAATCAATACGCCAGCCTTTATTGTTCAGTCTTACACTGGGAAAACGTTGGCTCCACCAGCTATAACGGTGTGGCTCAGCATGAAACGCTCTGAAAGTATCTATCCAACCGCTTTCAAAAAATTTTGTCATCCATGCTCTTTCTTCTGGCAAAAAACCGGAAGTGTTTTTGTTGCCCTTTGGATCGTGTATGTCTATTGCTTCATGTGCAATATTATAATCGCCACACAAAATTAATTTGGGATTTTTTTTCTTCAATTTTTGCAGCCACTTGTCCAATTCTTTCAGCCATTCGTATTTAAAGCCCTGCCGCTCATCGCCACTGGTGCCCGATGGAAAATATGCATTGATGAGCCTGATGTCTTTAAAATCTAACTGAATCACACGACCCTCATCATCGCTGGCTTTAATGCCATTGCCAAATACAACATCATTAGGTTTTATTTTTGTAAAAACGGCTACGCCACTATAACCTTTTTTTTGTGCGCTGAACCAGTATTGATGATAACCTAAGGCATCAAAAAGTTTTGCATCTACATCGCCTTGCACGGCTTTTGTTTCCTGAACACATACGATATCTGCCGGATCGGTTTTCAGCCAATCAATAAAACCTTTTTTGATAGCTGCCCTTATGCCGTTTACATTGTAACTGATAATACGCATTATTTTAATGTTTATCTTGACGGCAATTTACAGATACTATGCAAGCAAAAGAAAAGATTAAGGAACCACCTATCATTCCACCGAAGCAGCATGTTTATTTGGACGGTCCCAAGAGCCGGGGTTATGAACTTTGGTTTGCCTGGAGGGTATTCTGGCAATTTATTAAGGGATTTAGGAAGTTGCATTTTATGGGACCCTGTATCACGGTTTTTGGTTCGGCGAGGTTTAAAGAAGAAAATGAATATTATCAAAACGCCATGCAGTTTGGAAAACGCATTGCAGAAATGGGATTGACTACCATGACGGGAGGCGGCCCTGGAATTATGGAAGCAGCTAACCGTGGTGCTTTTGAAAACGGTGGCATGTCTATTGGTTGCAATATTCAACTGCCTTTTGAACAACATGTAAATCCTTATGTGCAAAAATCAGTAACCTTCGAACATTTTTTTGTAAGAAAAGTATTGCTGGTAAAATATTCCTACGCCTTTATCATCATGCCAGGCGGTTTTGGCACTATGGATGAGTTTTTTGAAATACTTACATTGGTACAAACCAAAACAGTTACCGATTTTCCTATTGTATTGTTTGGAAAATCGTACTACCGCAGTTTAATGGAAACCATGGAAGATATGGTAGCCCGTGGTGCAGCAACAAAAGATGATTTATCGCTTATTCTATTTACTGATGATATGGATGAAGCGATGAATCATATTAAATCCTATGTAAAGGATAATTATAAAGTAAAACCAACAAGAAGATTTTGGTGGTTGTTTGAAAAAAAATAAAATCTAAATTATATGTCGGGAGTAGAAATACTGGGTTATGCTGCGGGAGCGATTACCTGCCTTACTTTTTTGCCACAGGTTATTAAAACATACAAAAGTAAATCGGCAAAAGACGTTTCCCTGATGATGTTTGTAATTGCAGCAGTAAATGAAGCGATGTGGATTGTATATGGTGCATTGCTGAATAACTGGGTGATCATTCTTACCAATGCGGTTGTTTTATCCTTCTCTCTTATAATGATTGGCCTAAAATTTCGTTACAATCATGACTGAAATCACAACTATTATTTTTGATTTGGGAGGTGTGCTTATAGACTGGAATCCTAATTATGTTTATGATGAAAACTATTTTGATTCGCTTGCCACAAGAGATTATTTTTTCAAAAACATATGTACTCCCGATTGGAATGAAGAGCAGGATGCTGGCCGTTCCATTGTGGCAGCTACACAATCTTTAATTGAAAAATTTCCTGAATGGGAAAAGCCCATCAGAGATTATTATGGCCGGTGGACTGAAATGCTGAAAGGCCCGATTCCGGAAACGGTTGAAATTTTCAGACAATTAAAAGATTCCGGAAAATATAAATTGTATGCACTTACCAACTGGCAGGCCGATCTTTTTAATATCGCATTGGTGCGATACAATTTTTTGCATTGGTTTGATGGCCGAGTAGTAAGTGGCGAGGAAAAAACCAGAAAACCATTTCCAGCGTTTTATCAGATTTTGCTTCAACGTTATCAGGTAAATCCAAAAGAAGCTTTATTTATCGATGATAATTTGCGAAATGTAAAAGCAGCAAATGAATTAGGCATTAAAAGTATTTTCTACCAGAGTACATCGCAACTAATAACAGAATTAAAATCTTTAAAGATTATATAAAATATAAATGGAACCAAACTACGAAGTACAAACAGCACATCAGGAATCGGATCTCTTTCAGGATCATGAAACTTTTAAATTAGCCAGTCAGGGTCAGCGGTTATTAAATTTTATTATTGATAATCTTTTTATGCGATTTGTTTTAAGCATGGCAACCGGTTATGTAATGGGGTATTTATTAGTAGCTATAGCTCCTGATTTTTTATTGGATGTTGCTTACGAAATAGAGCTAGGGCCAAAAACCTGGAAGTATTGGTTTTTGTCTATTGTTCTTGGCTATATTAATTATCTGATTTATTATATTTTTTGTGAGATGGTTTTTAAAGGTTACACCCTTGGTAAATTACTAACAGGCACCAAGGCTATAAGAGTAGATGGATTACAAATGACTTTTAAAGATGTAATTCTTCGAAGTCTTTCCAGAATTGTACCTTTTGAAGTTTTTAGTGGCTTGGGTGATAAGCTCTGGCATGATAGCTGGTCTCATACAATGGTTGTAAAGACAAGATAAACTTATTCCAACACTGGTCTCAGCCATCGTTCAGCTTCTTCAATGCTCATTCCTTTTCTTTTGGCATAGTCTTCCAACTGGTCTTTGTCAATTTTTCCCAAACCAAAATAATGGCTTTTCGGATGTGCAAAATACCAGCCACAAATAGAAGCTGGTGGATCCATAGCCAGACTTTCGGTAAGCACAATTCCAATTTCTTCGGTAGCGTTTAATAAATCAAACAGCTTCCATTTCTCAGTATGATCGGGGCAGGCTGGGTAGCCCGGTGCTGGACGAATGCCTTTGTACTCTTCACTAATTAACTGTTCATTGCTAAGCGTTTCATTTTTTTCGTAGCCCCAGTATTCTTTTCTTACTTTTTCGTGAAGGCATTCGGCGAAGGCTTCTACAAAACGATCGGCTAATACTTGTACCAAAATCTTATTATAATCATCCAATGCTGCGGCAAACTCATTTATTTTATCTTTTGCTCCTTTAATAGTAACAGCAAAGGCACCCATGTAGTCGACGTAAGCCCCCTGCCCCCCGGTGGGGGAATTTAACATCGACAATTCTTTATGACTTGGTTGATTTGCCAAAGCAGATAGAATTAACTGTAATGTTTCATCTGTCTTATTAATAACATCTTCATTAGTAACTCTTAATACTTTAAATCCCTGTTCATATAACCAATTTGTTCTAACTTCATCCGATTCTTTGTTTTCAGGTAGTTGATGAATTAGTCCATCCACTTCAATGACAAGCATTCTATCAAGACATGCAAAATCTGTTATATAGCTTCCAATTATATATTGTCTTCGAAATTTAAATCCTTCTAGTTTTTTGCCACGAATAATATTCCAAAGTATCTCTTCAGCTTTTGTAGGATTATTTCTATGTTGTTTGGCATACTCCTGAATTAGGGGGTAAAGCATCGGATCCGCTCTGTAATAAGCTGGCTTTTGCTTCCCTTCCCTTAGGGAAGGGGCTTTTGCATCGCTATTGTTTTGTAAGCTTTGTAGGGTTGGGCAAGGTCCAACAAAATCCGCTAACGAAAAATTGGGCTGCCCAGCAGCTTTTTTCAACTGCTGCCGCAATGATTCAAGTCTTACTTCCCCTTTATCTGTTTGTAAGAAGATGCTATCTGCATTATTACTATTGGCCTGCCAAAAACCAATAACCGCTTCTGCAGTAAACCATTTTTCCGCTACAATTTTTTCAATCATTTGCTGCGCTTCATTATACAAACGGGTGGCTTCTGTCCCCAGTAGTTTATCGGTAAGTATCTGCGGAAACTTGCCGTGCATTTCCCATGCTATAAAAAAAGGACCCCAGTCAATATAATGGGCAATTTCGGAGAGGTCATATTCTTTCAAAACTTTTGTTCCCATCACATTTGGCTTTACGGGCTGGTAACCTTCCCAGTCAAAATTTTCTTTTGATTTTACCGCCTGAGCATAAGGAACTAATTCTTTTTTATTCTTGTTTAAAAACTGTTGGCGGAGTTTTTCATATTCTACTTTTGTTTTTTCAAGCAGTGTGTTTTTTTCTTTTCCCACGAGTGTACTTACGGCAGTTACGCTTCTGGAAGCGTCTAAAATATGTACTACACCTTTATCGTATTGTGGCGCAATTTTTACTGCTGTATGAATGCGTGAAGTAGTGGCACCACCAATCAGCAATGGTTGCTGCATATTTCTGCGCTTCATTTCGTGTGCTACATGTATCATTTCGTCAAGCGACGGCGTAATCAATCCACTTAAACCAATGATGTCGGCTTTTTCTTTTTCAGCAGTGTCCAGTATTTTATCAGCAGGCACCATTACTCCCAGGTCAACAATATTATAGCCATTACAAGCCAGTACTACACCTACTATGTTTTTACCAATATCATGCACGTCACCTTTTACAGTTGCTAATAATACTTTGGGAGCAGCAGCTTCATTTTCATTTGGATTGTTCTTTTTTTCTTCTTCAATAAATGGTGTCAGCCAGGCTACGCTTTTTTTCATTACTCTGGCACTTTTAACCACCTGTGGCAAAAACATTTTTCCGGCTCCAAATAAATCGCCTACTACATTCATCCCATCCATCAAGGGGCCTTCAATAACTTCAAGCGGTTTAGGATATTTTAATCTGGCTTCTTCCGTATCGGTGTCAATATAATCGGTAATACCGTTTACCAACGAATGTTTTAATCTTTCTTCAACTGATGCATTGCGCCAGGTTTCATCCTTTACGATTTCTTTCCCCTTTGCTTTCACCGTTTCGGCAAATACAATCAACTTGTCGGTAGCTTCATTATTATCGTTATTACGATTCAGTATAACATCTTCACACAGTTCACGCAGTTGAGGTTCTATTTCATCATATACAACCAGCTGACCCGCATTGACGATGCCCATATCCATACCTGCTTTGATGGCATGAAATAAAAAAACAGCGTGCATGGCTTCCCGCACATGATCGTTGCCGCGAAAGGAAAATGAAAGATTACTGACACCGCCGCTTATTTTTGTCAATGGCATTAATTGTTTTATTTCTCGTGTGGCTTCTATAAAATCAACACCATAGTTATTGTGCTCTTCCATCCCCGTAGCAAGGGCAAAAATGTTGGGGTCGAAAATAATATCCTGAGGATCGTAGCCCACTTGTTCTGTTAAAATCTTGTATGCACGATGACAGATTTCAATTTTTCTTTCTTTAGTATCAGCCTGTCCGATTTCATCAAATGCCATTACGATAACTGCAGCACCATAAGACTGGCAAATAATGGCTTGTTCAATAAACTTTGCTTCTCCTTCTTTCATTGAAATAGAATTCACAATACATTTTCCCTGTACACATTTTAATCCAGCTTCTATAATTTCAAATTTGGAAGAATCAATCATTACCGGAATTTTTGAAATATCCGGTTCGCTTTGCAGCAGATTTAAAAAAGTAGTCATGGCCTGTACGCCATCCAGCAGCGCATCATCCATATTTACATCAAGCACCTGTGCCCCGCTTTCCACCTGTTGGCGGGCAACGCTTAAAGCTTCTTCATATTTGTTTTCACGAACTAATCGTGCAAATTTTTTAGATCCGGTAACATTGGTGCGTTCGCCTATGTTTACAAAATTTGTTTCGGGTCGGATGATTAAAGGCTCAAGTCCGGATAGGCGTAAATATGGTTTGATTGTACTCATCTTTCTTCTCAATAATTTTAAAAAATTTCTATGCAGTCTCTAGTTCTTTTTCTACAACTGGTAATTTTCTAGGGAGTATGTTTTTCACTTCTTCTGCTATGTGTTTTATATGATCGGGAGTGGTGCCGCAGCATCCGCCTACTATATTTACCCAGCCTTCTTTTGCCCAGTCTTCCAGATAGTGGGCTGTATCTTCAGGTTGCTCATCATATTCACCCATTGCATTGGGCAGGCCAGCATTGGGATAAGCAGAAACATAGCAAGCAGCAATTTGTGACAACTCTTCAATATGCGGACGCATTTCTTTGGCACCCAGGGCACAGTTGAGTCCGATGCTTAATGGCCGTGCATGTATTACAGAGGTGTAAAATGCTTCCAGCGTTTGTCCGCTAAGTGTGCGGCCAGAAGCATCTGTAATTGTTCCCGATATCATTATCGGTAATTCGGTCTTATCAGGATTTTCTCTGAAATATTTTTTTATTGCGAAAATGGCAGCTTTAGCATTTAGTGTATCAAAAATGGTTTCAATTAGCAATACATCTGCGCCACCATCTGTCAATCCTTTTATCTGCTCATAATAGGCTGCCACTACCTCATCAAATGTAACGGCACGAAAACCCGGGTTGTTTACATCGGGAGAGAGAGAAAGGGTTTTATTTAATGGACCGATAGAACCAGCAACAAATTTTGGATTGTTGATTTTTGAATCTGGATTTTTAGCATAAAATAATTCTCTTGCTTTTATGGCACAGGTAGCTGCAGCTACATTTAATTCATAAGCCAGAGACTGCATCTGATAATCGGCCATCGCAATGGAGGTGCTGCTGAAAGTGTTGGTTTCGATTATATCTGCACCTGCATCTAAATATTGTTTGTGAATTTCAATAATGATTTCAGGTTTTGTAAGACATAGTAAATCATTGTTGCCTTTAACGTCGCTTTGCCAGTTTGCAAAACGCTCTCCACGATAATCTGCTTCTGTAAGTTTATATCGCTGAATCATCGTTCCCATAGCGCCATCAATAATCAATATTCTTTTTTCCAATGCTTGTCTGATATTTGCCATAAAGAAAGTTTTTGTTTCTTAATATTGAAATACCAATGTTTTGAAGTTTACATTGTTATTTGTTTTGGATTACAGCATTTATTAATTGCGGCCAATTAAGTCTGACAGGCTAAATGTGTTTCATTTGCAAATCATGATTGACGCTTGTATTTACAAGCCTTGAACTATCAAACGCTAAAAAACAAAGGGAGAGTTTTTTGAAACATTTATTAGTTCAGTAGGCCGAACAATAAACAAATCCGCCAGTAATACTTTGCAAAACTAAGTCTAATCATTGTATAAAACAAGTGAAAACTAATGTAGCTTAGTGTGTTACATATTTTTCAATAGGTATTCTGTTTTGAAGACTTCTGCCTAGTGTATGCTCATCGGCATATTCCAACTCGCCGCCAAAAGCAACGCCGCGGGAAATAGTAGTGATACGGGTAGTGGTGCCTTGTAGTTTTTTCTGAATGTAATAAATGGTTGTATCGCCTTGTATGTTTGGGTTAAGGGCAAATATGAGTTCCTCTAATGGCTCTTTCGCTATCCTTTGTACAAGCGAATCAATATTGAGTTGATCGGGTCCAATACCATCTAATGGAGAAATAACGCCTCCTAAAACATGATAGGTGCCGATGTATTGTTGTGTGCTTTCAATTGCAATTACATCCCGAATGTTTTCTACTACACAAACGATTTCTTTTTTGCGAACAGAGTTGGCACATATTGAACAAATATCACCATCGGCTACATTGTGACAACGGTGACAGAATTTTATTTCGCTTCGCATTTTTGCAATAACATCGCTGAAATGATTTACTTGTTTTGCATCTTGTTTTAGCAAATGCAATACCATACGCAGTGCTGTTTTTTTGCCAATCCCCGGAAGTTTGGCAAATTCATTAACTGCATTTTCCAGAAGCGAAGAAGAGAATTGCATGGCGCAAAGATAGGCTGAAGCTTATAAGCTTATATCAAATTCATTTTTCCAGGCCGGTTTTATGTTGATTTTTCTTTCAATCGGTTTGGCGATTTCGGGTTGCTGGTGTTTTCCAAAAAATTTGCCAGCATCCCATTTGCCGTTTTTATTTTCGTCGTACAAAATCCGTAGCTCGTACTCGCCGGGGAGAAAAAGATCTTCGCTAAAAGTATTACCGGCCAAGGGGTATGATTTATACAATTGATTACCTGCAATAAATTGTAATATCGGGTTTTTGCTCATGTCCACATTTCGTATAGTGAGTTTGACTGAGCCATAGTCAGCAAGTTTTTTGGTAGTGAACGAAATAGTATCATTTCTTAAAAGCTTTTTCCCCTCTTCATCAACTGCAAAATCTTTATCCAAAATAATATGATAAAGCGTTTGTTCTTTCCATTTGAATTGTAACACAATTTTTTTGTTGCTACTGTCTTTTACAAACTGACAATCTGTAACCGGATTGAAAACAGAATCGGTGTACAACTTCAGTTTGGTTGAATCAAAGCTTCTCAAAGACTTGTCTGTTGAAATAACTAGTGGCGAAAGCAAGTCTTGCTGATTATTTACAAGGTTGGTTTGTAGTTTTAATCTTTTGTCTGCAACATCGCCAGGGCCTCTTCTGTTTCTGTTGCCCGATGCAGGTGAAGCAGGTATATTTGGCGTTGCATCAGATTCGCTATAGGCATAAAGCGTAACAGGGCTGACAGAGTCGCTTAACGTTACAGGTTTATCTGCAAAGCCAAACAATTGCTTTTCGTCTAAGTACCTGCGGGTGCCATTGTTGTCTTTAAGTGTATAAATGTAAAATGTTTTAGGCGGCAGATTGGTGAATACAAATTCACCCTGGCCATTTAGTTTTGAAATATAGCGGGGTCTTTCTTTTACAACGGCAGAATCATTTGCGCTGGTATGCAGCATTACAATTAAGGTAGTGTCAATCTTTCCTGTTTCAGCCAATATCACTTTTCCTTTTAGTTGTAGTGAGTCAATATATGGACCAGTAGAAAAAGTATAAACCAGGTTTTGCAATATATTGCCTTCATTAAAGTCTTTCACCGCTCTTCCAAACTGAATGGTATAAGTTGTATTGTCATCCAGTGTGTCTTTTAGTTTTAGTGTAATGGTGTTCAGTTTATGATCTACAACCGGATTTGTTTTTAGTGATGGAGAGATTAGCAGGTTTTCTCCTGGATTATCAATATCAATAAACTCATCAAACGTAAAAGTTATTTTATTTCCTTTGAAATTGCGGGTAGAATCGCCGGGAGTTGTCTTTAATAAAAGCGGAGGTATAGAATCTCTGGGTCCTCCACTGGGAGGCACGATGTTGGCGCAGCCAGTTCCGCCCATTGCCATTAATAAAATAACAATAAAAACAAACAGTGTGGCCATTACAAATGAGATCTTCTTCATGCAGTGTGCAAACTTAAATGATTCATCAGAGCTTTTGCAGAAAGGGGTATCAAATTCCTGTTAAGCTTAGTTATTCTGTTGCAGCCGATTCAGTAAAACTCTCTTTCTCGTCTTCTTCAATCAGTGAAATATAAAACTTATTGTCTTTTACAAAATTGCACCATTCGCATTTACTACTTCCGCAGCCGGTATAGAAATTATGTTGTTGAATTTGCTCCCAGGTACTAGAAATTTGTTTTTTCACAATTTCAACATCTTCATTCGTTATATCAATTCTACGTAAGTCAAACTCTCCTTTATCGTTTGGTTCAACATAGTCGAACTGTGTGTATAATATATTCCATTTTTTTTGAGGCATGTTGTCAATTAAAATCTTGTAGAAAACGGCCTGGCGCCAATAATTTCCGCCATCAAGATTATTACTACTGTCGGGCAAATCAAAAGCACCGTTTTTAATTGAATTAATATATTTACCGGTTTTAAAATCGGTAACTACGATGTCCTTTCCCCAAAACTGAATTTTATCAGTAAACCCTTTTAAGGGAATATTATTTACTACAATTTTATTGAATGGATTTTCAGTAAGTATAAAATCACCTTTGGGCGCCGGCACATAATATTTATCATAATAAGCATCTAAAGCCAACTCACCTCTTTCCTTATGTCGTATAAGACTTTCGGCAGTAAATGCTTCGCGGGAGTCATAAAGATGAAAACGAAACTGCGTTATCAGATATTCTTTGTCAGGATACACTTTTCCATTGTTCATCATTTTTCTGATAAAATCTTCAATGGCGGCATGAACGGCAGTGCCAAATGCCATGCTTTCACTTTTTGCCCCCGGAACTTTAATGATTGTGTTATAATAAAATTTTATAGGACATTCCAGATAATTATTAAGCGCTGTTACATTCAATACAAATTTTTCCAACTGCCGGTTTACCAAATCCTTTTCTGCCTGTTGTATTACCGGTTTTTGTATGATGCCAAACCGAAGGGAAGCATATAATAGTTTTTCATCTTCCGTCAGCCGAATCAGTTTCGGCTCTAGCTGAAGTGTTTCTTTAAACTCTTCAATAAATTGTGAACCTTCGGTGGGCTTGCCGTCATTTTTCATTTTTGAATAGGAGAGGTAAAGATACTTTTCGGCACGGGTGACGGATACAAAAAACAAGCGACGCAATTCTTCATGCAATTCTTCATCTGAATCCTGTTCTACTATATTGTGTGGAATGCGAAAACCCTGGTTACCACTTCTCTTTTTTTCCCAGATATCCATTCTTAAGTTAATAACAAATACATGTTCGAACTCCAGGCCCTTGCTGCCGTGGCAGGTCATGATGTTTACGCCATCTTCTGTACCGGTGGTTTGCACCAGCGGCAATGATATTTTGCTTTCATCAAGCAATTCAAATTGTTTTGCCAATTCCTTCAATGTAAGATGGGGCTGCCGGTGTGTTGTTTCCTTTATAAAATCAAAAAAGCAGGAAAGTTTATTCATTTGCCAGGTTCGGTCATCCTGCTTCATTACCCAATGAAGAATTCCACTTTCATTTATTAAAAATTCAAACCACTGTTGTAAAGTTTTTGTATGTACAGCGGCAATGAGTTCTTCAATAAACTTTCCGATTTTTTGCTTTGGATCATCTGACTCAAATAAAGTTCTATTTAAGGGTTGTATTTTTTTCAGATAGCCACGCAGGGTGGTTTCTTCCACACCTTTTCTTTTTTCCGCAATCTCAGTGCATATAGCTGCTATTTCAAATGGCACCATTCCAAAGAATGGATAATGTAATATTTCAAAAAGAAGTGGCTCTCCGCTAAAAGGCTCATCCAATTCAGCCACAGTATATTTTATCAAATTGATAGTTTGACAAATCAATACATCGTTGAGCAAATTAATCGAACGCCTGGAGTAGCTTGGAATGTTTTGTAGTTGAAAAAATTTCAACAACTCTTCCCCATTTTTATTTTCCCTATAAATTACAGCAATATTAGCGGGTGGTGTACCTTGCTCGATCAGTGTTTTTATGCTGGAAGTAATATGTGCATTTTCAGCCAATTCACTTTCGTAAACGTTTATTTCGGGAAGGATGTTTAGTTTTTGTAATTCAGGTTTTGAAGCAATCAAATCTTTACTCAACTCCTTAAATTGATATACCAGTCTTTGCGTATTGTGTTCTATTAATCCTTTTGCACTGTCTAAAATGGGCTGAACACTTCGGTAGTTTTTTGTAAGCACTACTTTCAGCAAATCTTTTTCAAAACGCTTTACAATGTTCATCATATTTTTCAGGTTGGCTCCCTGAAAACGGTAAATACTTTGATCATCATCACCTACTACAAAAATATTCGGACTTTCATCTTGCCAATAGCTGATGAGCTGTTCAACCAATTTATTTTGTGAGCCATTGGAATCCTGATACTCATCAACCAAAATATATTGATATTGTTCCTGATAATTTAATAATACATCGGGCTGCTCTTGAAAAAGCTGAATCACCCAATTAATCATATCGGCAAAATCGTATCGTTTATATTTTTGTAAAATTTGCTGGTATGAGTTAAATGTTTGAACTGCTGCCTTTAGTGTTACCATCTTTTTCAGTTCTTCTTTCCCTTTTGAGGTCAGCTCCAGAATCCCTTTTTTCAGTTTTGTTTTATTGTAAAACCCACCCGATTCAGAATTTATTTCTATAACGTAGTTGTCAATTTCTTCCAGCATCCAATCAGGCTGCCAGGCTTCCAGCTTCATGGCTGTAAATAAGCCGGAAAGTCGATCTGCATCATGATAAATTTCTCCTCTAAAACGCTTTAAAGGATTTTCCTTGTCAAACCCGTCTATCAACTCGTGTAAAAACTGAACCTTTTCAAGATCACTTACGGGTTCCAGATCTCTATTGTAGAAGTACTGAGAATTCTCCTGTATTACTTTATTGCAAAATGAATGAAAAGTGTGAAGATTTATTTTATAGGCTTCGCTACCTATAAAGGAAAGCAGTCGTTTACGCATTGCCATTACACCGGCATCGGTATAGGTAAGGCATAAAATATTTTGAGGCTGAGCATCCGTTTCCAATATTATTTTTCCAATGCGACTGGCGAGTATTTGTGTTTTGCCTGTTCCCGGACCAGCTATTACCATTACCGGCCCTTCAATAGCATCTACTGCAATTCTTTGCTCATCATTGAGCTTTGCATATTCATCTGCAAATTTCTTTTCAAGTTTTTCTCTCAAAAATGACATGGCAACTTTGATATTCGTTTATATAAATTAATTCAAACGAATTTAAACCAATATCATCTGACTTGTATAAATGTCGTTGACAAAATATTTTAATTCATCAGAATGAATTGAGTTTATTTTATCCCTGCTCTTTTTTTCAGCTCCGCCATGGTGATAACCATTTGCCTGCCCATTTGTTTATTTCCTTTGTAAGTAACCAGTTTCAATGCAGCCGATTCGGCGGGTACGGTTAGTGGCGTTTTATAAGCAGGATAAAAATTATCGGGGAAGGAATTATCAAAACTATAATGAATCGTAAGACCTTCCACTTCGGTATCCAATGTAACAATGATTTTAGTTGAATCTTTTTTGCTTACTGTAATAATGGGATCGTACATACTGGGTGCATACTTCACCTGTGCAGCATCCATTCTTTCAAATTGTTTTTCAACCCGAGGCACAAAGCCGCTCCAGTTTCTTTTTTCTTTTGGGCTCCACAATACTTCGGCTACGGCAAGGGCACGGGGCCAGGTCATATATTGGGCATGGCGCATATTGTAAACCTGCTCGGTCCACAAGTTGGCCTGTCCGCCTTTTATCAGTTTTTCATTTACACCCGCGGGCAGCGGTTCAAATGAGTACGTTTTCTTTAAACGTAATGTGGAGTAAACAGGCGGTTCAATAGATGCATCGCCCTGCATATAATCAATGTAAACAAAATCGGTAGGGCTCATCACTACTTCGTGTCCGCTTTTAGCTGCTTCAATGCCGCCACTCATACCACGCCAGCTCATTACAGCTGCATTGGGTGCCAGCCCACCCTGAAGTATTTCATCCCAACCAATCATTTTTTTGCCTTTGCTGTTGATGATTTTTTCTACACGCTTTACAAAATAGCTTTGCACTTCGTCTAAGTTTTTCAGATTTTCTTTTTTCATCAATGCTTTTATCTGATCATCTTTTTCCCAAAAATTTCTTGCAGTTTCATCTCCGCCCATGTGTATGTATTGAAATGGAAATAACTGTGCCACTTCAGTAAACACTTTGTCGAGAAACTCATATACTTTTTCATTGGCAGGGCAAAGCGTATTATCGATAAGTCCATAGAAATGCTGACCACCCCCGGGCCACACCATAAATCTGTCGCCGGGACTTACATAGTACTCACCTGGTGTGCAAGACAACTCGGGATAAGAGGCAACCGCAGCAAGGCTATGACCGGGCACATCTATTTCGGGTAAAATATTTACAAAACGATCGGCAGCATATTTTACTAATTCTTTAATATCCTCATGCGTATAAAATCCACCATAGGTTGGTTTTTCGCCGGGTTGCGGTTTGGGGAAAGTGCCAAATGTACCTGTACGTTCTACACGCCATGCGCCTATTTCGGTAAGCTTGGGCAGGCTTTTGATTTCAATTCTCCAGCCCTGATCATCGGTAAGATGCAGGTGCAGCATGTTGAATTTATATTTCACCATCTGGTCAATATAATCTTTCACTTGTGCTACGGTAAAAAAATGGCGGGTTACATCCAACATCAGTCCTCGCCAGCCAAAGCGAGGATGATCTTCAATAGTTACTAAAGGCAACGACCATTGTTTTACGGATGCATGTCCATCTTTGTTTACAATCTCTTTTGGAAAAAGTTGTAACAAGGTTTGTATGCCATAAAAAATTCCGGAAGGTGTACGAGCAGAAAGCGAAACACCTGTTGCAGATACTTTCAAACGGTAGCCTTCGTCAGGAATAGAAATATCGTTAGTAAGATAGAGATGAATTGCTTTTGCCAAAGGCTTTTTGCCCGGCACTACTTGTACTTTATAAAAACTGGAAGCCAGTTGAAGCGAAAGTGTATTTGCAATACGATTCAGTTCCACATTATTATCGACATAAATAGAGAGCTGATGAGGCAGCATAAAACTTCCTTTGGCTTGCACGATAGATAAGGGCTGTGGTATAAGCGAAAGTGAAGCATCGCCGGATGATTGTGCAGACAAGAATAACGAAGAACAAAAAAAGCAAATAATAAAAAGTGGCTTTTTCATAAAGAATATCATTTAGAGGCAATTTAGTTGATTCGCTTAAGGAAATAAAAAAAGGCTGAGGGAAATACCATCAGCCTGTAAAAAAAAATATATTATTGGTTAACCGGGCATTCTTGAAATGTATTTTTCAATCTGCTTTATTTGATCTACTATTTGTGGAGTAGTAGGTTTTAATGCTTTTGCTTTTTTAAAAAAATCTTTACTGGCTCTGAATTCTCTTTTGTTCATCATCAAACTACACATTTGCAAATAGGCAGCAGCTTCGTTTTCTTTATCCGGCAGTCCTTTGCGTAGTGCCTGACGAATATAGCTTTCGGCCTGTTTCATATCATTTTTTTGCATGGAAATCATTCCCATTTGCAGCAGGCTGGCGCCTTCGGCTTCCTTCATAGGCATACCCAGATCCAATCCTTTCTTCATCATTTTTTCGGCGCCGGTAAAGTCTTCCTTCATCATGGCGATATTACCTTTGAGGGTATAATAAACCGAGCGAATGGGCTTGTAGAGCAAATTGGGAAATTTGATGGCGTTCAGCACTTTTTCGGCGCCTTCCATATCGCCGTTTTCCATATAATCCTGTATAAGGCGCAGCGGCCCAAAGAAAAAATGACCGGCAATAAGAACAACGCCAACGAGGTACAATGGAAATGCGGGCCAGAAGCCGGCGGCATAATTGACATAAGCGCCGAGACCAACCAATACCAACCCAATCCAAAGGCGGTACTTTATAAGTAGATTATAAAATTTCATAAGGGCGCAAATATAAAGTATAAACTACAATTGAGTTTTTGAAGCTGTATGGCGGAGGTAGTGGGGGGCTTAGAGTGATTTTTTTTAGTTGAAAAAGCAAGCTTGAGAAGAATTTCAGGAGTTGTTGTTTAAATTAGAAAAATTAATTTTTTGTCACTTATATTTTCAGCAGCTTCTTGTGAAACAAGGAAAGATAAACCTATTTCTTCCAACTCCAAGTCTGACACTCTGCCGCTTCCTGCCAACAACACAACCTTTTATTTTGAGACAAAGCTTGACAGACAAGATACAATCAATAATACTGTTGATAGTTTTTTAAACTCATGGTTTTCAAAAATATTGTTTTCGTTACAAGAGCCAGTATTAAAAGACTACAAGGGGGATAAAGAAGTATATCGATTTACATGGCTTAGAACATTTAATCATCCAGTTGTTGTTCGGCTTGAAAAACAAGGCAAAATTGTAAAAGCATTTTCCAAGGTATCTGATGGCGCTGGCGGATATGAACCAGAGGGAATCATCTTTGACACTACATTTTCTTTAACCCAAAAGCAGATAAACACAATAAATTTCAAGCTCGGAATTGAAAAGTTTTTGGACAGGCAAACCGAGTTAAGAACAGTCGGCGAATACGGCTCTAAATGGATTATTGAAGTTTACAAAGAACAAAAATATCACGTGGTGATACGTTGGACACCTGAGAAAGGAACATTTTTTAGAGCTATTGGAGAATATTTATTTTCAATTTCTCAGATAGAAAACGAAATGAAAGGGAGAAACAATGGTGATTATTAATGCTGGGGTCGACTTCTTTTAATCAATATTACAATCACGCAATTGATATAGTAGCCCCGCCGAGAATCGAACTCAGATCTGGAGTTTAGGAAACTCTTATTCTATCCATTGAACTACGGGGCCAAAGGGTTGCAAATATAAGAAAGTTAAACCTTGCCTTTGGCTTGATGCACCTCTTGATATTTGCTAAATTTCTATTGAATATATATTATTTTTTTTTGGCCAAAGAGGAACTACCATAAAATTTTTCATTCATCCTTTGTGTATATTATGAATGAAAAATTTCATGTACGTTTGAATGAGTAATTTTTAAAACTATGGCAAATATTTTTTTAACAGGTGGGGCAGGAAATCTGGGAACAGTGGTGGTTGATACATTAATTGAGGCCGGGCACTCACTACATCTCACGCTATTTAGTGAAGCTGATAAAACGCATGAAAAAGCCAGTCGTTATTTAACCGATCTTACCCATCAGGATGCTGTTGAAAATACAATAGATTCCATTCTTGATAAAGCACATAAAATTGATGCAGGTGTTTTTTTGGCCGGTGGCTATACCTCCGGCGGTATTGATGCAGTAGATATGGAAGCCATACATAAAATGATTAAACTAAATTTTGAAACGGTTTTTTATGCTTCACAAAAATTAATCAGTCATTTTAAAACCAACGGTGGTGGTTGTTTAATCTTTACCGGCGCCAAAGCAGCTATGGAAAACGCAACGGCTGCTGCCAATGTTGCCTATGCTTTATCCAAGCAAATGCTTTTTAATTATTGTAATATGATAAATGAGCAAGAGAATAAAAATAAAGTATCGGCTCACATCCTTTTGCCCAATACATTGGACACCGTACTCAACCGTTCGCTAATGCCCAATGCCGATTTTAGTAAGTGGACCCATCCTGTCGATATAGGACAAATCATCAACCGCATTGTTGAAGGAAAAGAAACCAATGCGGTCATTCGTTTTTAAACTAATTTGACAATAATTTTCACCATTGCAGGAGCAGGAATTAATACAACAACTCAAACAAGGAAGCGAAGCAGCATTTAAAATCTTTGTTGAAACGCATCAGGATCGTGTGTTTAATACTGCATTGGGAATAGTACAAAATGCAGCAGATGCAGAAGATGTGGCACAAGAAGTTTTTATTCAAGCTTTTCGTTCTATTGGCAGCTTTAAAGGAGAATCAAAATTATCTACCTGGCTTTATCGCATTGCTACCACTCGCTCTTTAGACTTATTGCGAAGCAGAAAAAGTAAAAAAAGGTATGGTATTATACAAAGGTTATTTAATGAACAAGGTGAGTTGCAGTATGATCCTCCCGATTTTCATCATCCGGGAATAGTACTGGAGCAAAAAGAAAATGCTGCAAAACTTTTTAAAGCCATTGCCAAACTACCAGATAACCAGAAAGCGGCTTTCACACTGCATAAGCTGGAAGGCATTAATTATCAAGAGATAAGCGAGATATTGGATACTACAGTTTCGTCTGTAGAAATGCTGATGTACAGGGCAAAATTGAATTTGAGAAAAATTTTGGAGGCAGAGGGGGCAAACACCAAGGATTAGCGAAGGTTTTATCATATAAAAACGTCAAAAACAATGCGTATGGATAACAATAAAACAGAAGAAATTTTAAACAGTCTGGATGGACTGCAAAGGGCCACTTCCCCCGATTTTTTCTACACCCGGCTTCGGGCAAAAATGGAAAAAGGAATCGAGAGCCCTGCACAACAGCCCGTTTGGTATCTGCGTCCGGCCTTTGTTTTGGCTACTCTTTTTGCAATCGTAGCGGTAAACGTGATGGTATTTTTCAAGAATAATACCATTCAGAAAAATACTGCTGCAGTTGATTATACTGATGTAATACAACAGACTGTTGCCTCCGATTTTAGTCAGGCAGATAATAATATTGTTTACGACTTAACCATGTCACGCTAAAAAATGAACCGACAAAACAAAATACTTATTCTGGCGGTTGCGCTTTTAATTATCATCAACATTGCCATGCTGGTAATGATGCTGGGCCAAAGAAAAGGAAGCCGTGGTGGTTATAAAGGTTATGGCGATCCTACAGAAGTAATTGCAAAAGAAGTAGGCATGACGGATTCGCAAAAAACCGAATACGCCAAGTTGAATGAAGCGCATTTTAAATCTTTAACTCCAAAGTTTGACTCCATCAGGGCTTTGAAAAAAGTAAGATTTGTAGCCATGAAAGCTGAAAATGTAAACGACAGCACTATGGCCAGCTTCAGTACATTGATAGCGGAGCAACAGGCCTTGATTGATAAAGCAGCAGTTTCACATTTTCGTACTGTTCGTGCTATGTTTACTGGCGAGCAGCAAAAAAAATATGATGCATTTGTAGAAAAAATGATGCAACGCCGTATGCCACATGGCGGCGATAAAAATTCAGATTCAAAAGAAAAGAAATAAGTGCATTAATCTTTTGCCCACAGTGGTTCATTAATAAAGTTTAGTAACGGCTGCAAAGTTTCAAATGCAGTCGTTATTTTTTTTACCAGTGTCGGCGAATTGAGTTCACTATCTTTTATAGACACCATGGCTACAAAACTTTTCATTTTTAAAAATTCAATGGCAGGGTTTTCGGCTTCGTAGCCTTTGGGCGGGCGGCTTAGTGTATATTCTTTGCCATTTGCCAACGCACCAAAAACGGTCTTGAATTTATTTGAATCTACAATTTTTTTAAAAGCAGAAAAGTTGTAATCAATTTCCTGTCTTAGTTTTTTTAAAACATCGGTTGGCGGCATATATAAACCGCCGCCGGCAAAACAAGCACCGGGTTCTATGTGAAAATAATAGCCTGCACAATCCCAGGCACTTTTCCCTTTTGCATTAATGCTGGCTCCAAAATTTGTTTTATACGGCGACTTATCTTTTGAAAAACGAACATCCCGATTGATGCGAAACATACATTCTTTTGCGCTCAAATGTTTTATTGTAATATCTTTTTTTGAATGTTGGTCAATTACTTTTTGAACCAAAGCGGCAAAATCAGCTTTTGCCTGCTCATAGCTTTTTCTGTTTTTATCAAACCAGGGTTTGTTGTTATTCTTTTTTAAATCTTTTAAAAACTTTATGGTAGCGTTCTGTAACATGGGTAAATTATTTTATCATTTGTAAAAATTCTGCTTCCGAAATTATTTTGATGGTATTTAATTTTTTGGCTTTGTCTAATTTGCTTCCCGCATCCTCACCTACTACCAGATAGTTCAGTTTTGCGCTTACACCACTTACAATTTGTCCGCCGTTTGCTTCTGCCATTGCTTCTGCCTGGCTGCGTTTTAATGTGGGAAGGGTGCCGGTGAATAAAAATGTTTGTCCTACCAGGTTACCGCCTGTGCTGAGTTGTTTTTTTTCATTATTAAATTTCAAACCCAGTTTTTCTAATTGCAACAACAGGTCTATATTTTTTTTATTACTAAAAAAATGATAGATGCTGCCGCCCACCTTAGGCCCCACATCTTCTAAATTTTGTAATTCTTCCTGCGAAAATTTTTGCAGATCCAGCAAATGAGATATAGCCTGAGCCAAAGTTTTGGCAGTGGTTTCTCCTACAAAGCGAATGCCGAGTGCATAAATCAAGCGGTGCAACGGTTGCTGTTTAGAATTTTCAATGGCCTGCTTTAATTTCTCAATCGACTTTTCGCCAAAGCCTTCCAGTTGGCTTATGTTTTCAAAATTGAGAGTATAAATTCCGGGAATATCTTTGAGCAAACCCAGTTCATAAAATTTTCGAACATTAGCATCGCCAAAGCCGCGAATGTCCATAGCATCTTTACTTACAAAATGTATAATGCGCTCAACCACCTGCGCCGGACATTCCATATTGCTACATCGCCACACCGCTTCTTCTGCTTCTTTTGCCAGTTTGCTGCTGCACACAGGACAGATTTTTGGAAAAACTATTTTTTTCTCAGTGCCTGTTCTTAAATCGGTTAATGATTTTACAATTTGTGGTATCACATCTCCTGCTCTTTCAATCAAAACATTATCGCCAATATGTAAATCTTTTTCAAGGATATATTCTTCGTTGTGTATTGAAATACTGCTAACCGTAACGCCACCAACGGCCACCGGCTCCAGCTTGGCCACCGGCGTTACAGCACCTGTTCTTCCTACCTGAAATTCTACACCTGTCAGCCTGGTAGTTGCCTGTCTTGCTTTAAACTTATAGGCAATAGCCCAGCGTGGATGGTGGGAGGTCATTCCCATTTTATCCTGCAATGCAAAATCGTTTACTTTTATCACCATCCCATCTATTTCATAAGGCAAATCATCGCGGGTGTTTTCAAATTGATTGCAATATTGAATAACGCCTTCTATGCCTTTGAATAATTTCTTTTCTTTTTGCGGACTACGAAAACCAAGATTCCACAGCAGCTCCAGCGATGCTGAATGATTGCTTAAAGCTTCGGGTATTTTTTTACCTTTTGATAAAGCATAAAAACTAACATGATAAACAAAGGCTTCAAGATTTCGCTTTGCCGCTTCTTGTGGATCTTTAATGCGCAGGGTGCCGGCAGCAGCATTGCGTGGATTGGCAAGCGGCGGAATGCCTTCTTCCATTAATTGTGCATTATACTTTGCAAAATTGTTTTTATTAATCAGCACTTCGCCTCTTATTTCTACCTGTTGTAGTCCGTAGTTAGAAAATTTTGCAGATAGCGGAACAGATTTTATTTGTTTTACATTGGGAGTTACATCATCGCCTTCTACACCATCGCCGCGGGTGGCGCCTCGTACCAGCATATCATTATCATAAATCAAAGAAATACTACCGCCGTCAAATTTGGGTTCCACACAATATTCAATCACATCAAGCCCGGTAAGCTCTCTTGCCTTACGGTCAAAATCCTGCAGGTCTTCACTGTTATAAGAATTGTCTAATGAAAGCATAGGCACCAGATGCTGCACCGTTGGAAAATCTTTGGTGAGACCTTTGGCCACTCTTTGCGTAGGCGAATCGGCAGTAATAGCTGTAGGATTTTCTTTTTCAGTTTTTTCTAATGCTTTGTAGAGACTGTCATATTCATAATCGGCAATCAGCGGATCATTCAAAACATAATATCTGTATTCATGAAAACGTAAAACATCACGCAACTGTTCTATAGCAGCAAGTTCAACATTGCCTTCCTTCAGTTTTTTTAAAAACTCGTTGGTTTGCTGCTGAAGCTTTTGTGTTGTTTCTTTCGTGTACATGGTAGTAAAGGTAATTTCAGCGGGAGGATAGAAGCAAATTTTCTTTCTGCAATTTTTTTAAATTACATTTTTTTGATGGTCAATAATAAATTGAATTAACTCCTCCAATGTAATATCGGCCCTTGTGATGGCATCCTGTATATCTTCCCGGCTTACACCGGCAGCAAAGGATTTTTCTTTCAATCTTTTCTTTACGCCTTTTACTTCCATGCCTTCATATTTTCCTTCACGCATCAGGCTGTAGGCATGTATGAGGCCGCTGAGTTCATCAATGGCATAAATCATTTTATCCATACTATTTACCGGCTCTACGCCAAACACAGCAGGCCCATGGCTGGCAATACAATGAATCACATCAGGATCTATATTTCTTTTTTCCAGCTCTTCTACAATTACCCTGCAATGCTTATCAGGATATTTTTCCCAGTCGGCATCGTGCAGCAAACCCGCCAACTCCCATTTTTGTGAAGTGATTTCATCAGCATTTTCTTTTTCAATTGCCCAGGCTTTCATATTGGCAGCTACCTGTCGCATGTGCAGGCGCAGCCTTTCATTAGGTACCCATTCTTGCAGTAGTGCATGAGCATCTTCAATACTCATCAGATTATTTTTATTTTTTTCATCGCCAAAAATGCTGCGGTTGAGAAATCTTGAAGACATGAGGATTTTATTTTTTTGGCAATTTACTAAAATGATATCAGCGAAATGAGTGTATCAAAACAAACAGAATCATTTATTTTTGCATCTCATTAATTCGCAAAGTCTCCCATCTCCAATTGCTGGGATCAGAAGGCGGTAACCTTTAAAAATTTTAAAATGAAAAAAGGCCCCGTTTCACAATTTATTCAACACCATTATCGACATTTTAATGCAGCTGCGCTGATGGATGCTGCTAAAGGCTACGAAGCGCATTTGACTGCCGGTGGCAAAATGATGGTAACACTTGCCGGTGCTATGAGTACTGCCGAGCTGGGTATTTCGCTTGCCGAAATGATAAGACAAGGTAAGATAGATATCATCAGTTGTACCGGAGCTAATTTGGAAGAAGATGTAATGAACCTGGTGGCGCATACGCATTACAAGCGTATTCCCAACTATCGTGATTTAACACCTCAGGAAGAATGGGATTTATTGGAAAATCATTATAACAGAGTAACCGATACTTGCATTCCTGAAGAAGAAGCTTTTCGCCGCTTGCAGAAACACCTGGTAAAACAATGGAAAGATGCAGAGGCAAAAGGTGAAAGATATTTCCCGCATGAGTTTTTGTATAAAGTGGTATTGAGTGGCGATTTGAAGCAGTATTATGAAATAGATCCAAAGGATAGTTGGATAATTGCTGCAGCAGAAAAAAATATTCCCATTATTGTACCCGGCTGGGAAGACAGTACCACCGGAAATATTTTTGCGAGCTATTGCATCAAAGGAGAATTAAAAGCGAGCACTGTAAAAAGTGGTATTGAATACATGATGATGCTTACCGACTGGTATCGTGAAAACAGTGGCGGCAAAGGCGTAGGATTTTTTCAGATTGGCGGTGGTATTGCCGGTGATTTTCCAATTTGTGTAGTGCCAATGATGTATCAGGATTTAGAATGGCATGATGTTCCTTTCTGGAGTTATTTCTGTCAGATAAGTGATAGTACTACTTCTTATGGCTCTTACTCAGGTGCTGTGCCCAATGAAAAAATAACCTGGGGCAAGTTAGACATCAACACACCTAAGTTTATTGTAGAGAGTGATGCAACTATAGTAGCACCTTTAATTTTTGCATGGATTCTAGGCTGGTAATCCTGTTTAGAATAAAAAAAATCCCAGCATAGCGGCCGGGATTTTTTTTGTAATTGGTATTAAAATGAATTTAAAATCCTCTAGGTACTTCTAATTTCAAATCTCTTTTCAACATATCATTTCTGTTGGCCATTTCCCATGCTGTATAAAATACAAGCTGGGCTCTTTTTTTGAGCAAATTATAATTGATTTTATCAGGTGTGTCGGTTGGTTTGTGATAATCGGCTCCCAGCATGCCATCATAATAAAAAATAATGGGAACACCTTTGGAAGCAAAATTGTAATGATCGCTGCGGAAATAAATTCTGTTTGGATCTTTTGGATCATTGAATTTATAATCCAGTTCCATTTTCAGGAATTTCTTGTTCACCGCTTCGCTGATAGGTTTTAAATCGCTGCTTACTTTGTCATCCCCCACAACATACACATAGTTAGTAGAGTCGCCCTGTTTTCTGCTGGCATCACTGCGGCCTATCATATCAATATTTAAGTTGGCAGTTGTTTTCTCCAATGGAAAAATGGGATGATTTGTATAATACTCCGAACCCCAAAGTCCTTTTTCTTCGCCACTCACCGTCATAAAAACAATGCTGCGTCGTGGGCCTTTTCCTTTTGCTTTCGCTTTTGCAAAGGCTTTGGCTATTTCCAGTACACTTACAGTGCCCGATCCATCATCATCAGCTCCATAATAAATTACACTGTCATTTCTTTTGCCCAAATGATCCATGTGTGCAGTGATGACTAAGTATTCATCTTTTAAATCAGTTCCTTCCAATACAGCAACTACATTCGGCGCTTTGGAAGTTTCTACTGTTTTAGAATAACTAAATTGCAATGATGCAGGATAAGACTGACGTGCAATTCCATTTTGTTTTACTTTCTCAAAAAGTTTGTCGTTATCCATTTTCAGCAAATTGGCTCCATCTTTTTCTGAAATACTTACTGACATAAAAGGAGCTTCAGGCGTATTGGGATCTTCGGGCGACCAACGGGAAGTCATGGCTCTTCTTTGCAATAGTTTGCCCAGATTTTCATACACAATTACCAGTCCTGATGCACCCATTTCTCCTGCTTTTCTCATTTTTCCAAAGGCACTGCCTGGCGAAAAGAAGCTATTGGCATTGCCCTTTGGTTTATAACCTTCGGGCACACCATCCAATACAAGAACTAATTTATTTTTTACATCCAGTCCTGCATAGTCATTATGACTGCTGTCCTGAATGCCATAACCGGCAAACACCACTTCTGAAAAAGATTTATCATAGCCTTGTGTACTGCTGCTTACACGATATGTATCGTTACTTAATTCGTTTCCATTGATAGATAAAGAATTTGTTATTACACCATCTCTGTACAACGGATAATATTGTTTGTAGCTGCCATTGTTTCCGGGCTTCAGTCCTAATGATTTAAAATAGGCTTCTATATAATCGGCCGCTTTCTCCAATCCGGGTGAAGGCGTATCTCTACCTTCCATTTCCTTACTGGCAATTATGTTCAGGTGTTTTTTTAATTCAGTTGTAGAAATGTAAGCTGCAGTTTTCTTTACAACTTTTATAGATTTTTGAGCACCTGCCACCAGTGGGAATACAAAAAAGGCAAGTGCGATAAATTTCATACGCATACGCAAAAATGTTTTAGGAATAAATGTAACCCTCAACTTGTAAATTAGGCAGAAAAAAATGGTAAACGGAAATTATACGTGGCAGGCGATTTTATTGACACGGTTGGCATGTCTTCCTCCTTCAAATGTGGTGGTTATAAAAACGGCCAGCATTTTTTCTGCATCACTTTCACTTACAAAACGTGCCGGTATGCAAATGATATTGGCATCGTTATGTGCACGGGCCAGTTGAGCCAGCTCCTCTCCCCAGCAAATGGCAGCACGTATGTGCTGATGTTTATTTGCAGTAATGGCTACACCGTTGGCACTGCCACAAAGCAAAATACCAAAGGAACATTCGCCAGCTTCTACCGCACTGGCAACAGGATGTGCATAATCAGGATAATCGGTGGACTCTTTGCTATGTGTTCCAAAATCTTTGAAGGCCAGCCCCTTGCTTTCTAAAAATGAAATCAGACTTTCTTTATAATCAAAACCGGCATGATCACTTCCAATGGCAATTGGTTTGCTGAGGTCAAAAGAGGATTGCATACAATTAAGTTTTGAGTTATAAAAAAGTATAAGTGCAGGAATCTGATTACAAAGTTAAACAGCTTTGTAATGTATAAGCGTCGTTTTTTTTGGAAAAATAATTAACTCCATTCTTTTTCTGCCTTATCCTGTCGTTTATTGATACGTGCAGCTACAATTATACTTGCTTCATAAAGCAAATAAAGAGGAATGGTAACTATCGTGAGGCTAAAAGGATCGGTTGATGGTGTGATGATCGCAGCTGCAATTAATATAATTACAAATGCATGGCGTCTGTATTTTCTAAGAAAACTGGCTTTTAAAAAACCAATTTTAGCTAAAACCATAACCAATAAAGGCATTTGAAAAAGTACGCCAATACCAACGGTAGTATAAATCAGATTTTCCAGATAGTCAGAAAAGGAAGGCATGATCACAATCTGGTCACTCATTTTAAAATTGAAATAAAAATTAACCATAAAAGGTGTGAGGATGAAATATCCAAAAGCAACGCCGACAAAAAACAATAAAGTAACCCAGAAGATAACCCCCCTCGTCTTTTTCCTTTCTTTATCTGATAAAGCAGGACGAACAAATTTCCAAAACTCCCAAAAAATATATGGAAAAGCAAGTACAAAACCACCCATGAAACCAACGGTGAAATAAGAGATAAACTGCCCCGTCATTTTATTTTCCAGAAACTGCGCTTTTATTGGGGGGAAACATATTGTATCGCCAATTCCGATGGCATGACCCAAATCGCAAAGCCATTTTGCTGCAATAAAATTATCTCGGGTGGGAGCCAGTAAAATGCCATCCACAATATCCCTTGCAAAAATTAATACGATAATGCATCCGATAACAATGGCTATTACAGAACGGATGAGGTGCCAGCGCAACTCTTCCAGATGATCGATAAAAGACATATCACCTGGTTCGTTCTTTTTATTTCGTTTATCTAAGAAATCAAATAAGGCCATAGCGGATTTGAGTGTGGGCAAAGATAAAGGGTGAAGTTAATAGGTTAATTGCAGAATGGTTAATAAGTCGTAAATGCCTTTTTCAACAAAACTTGAATTGCTGCGCTGATTTTATTTCAATTTTTTCAATTTTATCATTTCAATTCGGGTGTCGCTTACGTTGACAATGTCAAATTCATAATTTTCAATAATGATTCGCTCTTTTTGGCGGGGAATGGTTTCATGATAGTTGATAATATATCCAGAAAGTGTTTCACTTTCATCATCGCCAAAATCAAATCCGTATTTATTTTCCAGATAGTCAAGTTCCAGCCTTCCGCTGAAAATAAACTCATTTTCCGCAAGTTGTTTTTCTACAAATTCTTCTGTGTCGTATTCATCCTGTATTTCGCCAAAAAGTTCTTCGAGAACATCTTCCAGCGTAACAATGCCTGCGGTTCCTCCAAACTCATCTACAACCCATGCAATACTTTTACGTTCGCGGGAAAGTTTTCCTATTAGATCGGTGGCTGTCATACTTTCTGGTACAGCAGGAATAGTTATCATCACTGAAGCAATAGCTAAAGGATTTTTAAATAAATCCAACTGGTGCATATAGCCGGCTATATTGTCAATGGTTTGATTATAGACTACCAGCTTGCTCAATCTCGTTTCTTCAAATTTTTTTCTTACTTCATCCATAGTGGCCGTACTGTCAATACCTATAATTTCCTTTCGGGGAACCAAGCATTGACGAATGCGGATTTTGGGAAGCTCCTGTGCGTTTTCAAGCAATTGTGCATTGCGTTCCTGTCTTTCATCATCGGGTTGAGGTTGAAATAAATGTTTGAGATCGCTGCGCTCAAAAGCTTCTTTGTCTTTTGCCATTCTTACGCCGAAAACATATTTCAAAATCCATTCCGAAAGTTTGATTAAAGAAACGGCAACTGGTGAAAACAACTGATAAAAAAAATCAATAACCCTGGCAAATGCGGTCAACCATTTATTGCTATGTGCCCTAAAGTAAGCTCGTGGAATAAATTCAGCAAACAATAAAACAACGAGTGTAGTAAAGCCAATTTCAAAAAGTGAATGAAGCAGCTCATTTTGAAGATGAAGATAGGTCCAGATAGGGTGCATCACATGGCTCAACTGCAAGCCTAGAAAAGTAAGAAATACTGAATAACCGATTAAAGTACTGCCCAGAAAACGATCTGGTGATTCAATAAATCGGGTAATAATGCCGGAAGTGGTGTTGCCTTGTTTTTTCTTTAACTCCAGAGAAAGTCGATTGGCGCTGTAATAAGCCATTTCAATACCCGAGAAAAAAGCCATCAGTGCGAGGGTCAAAATAAAAAGTACAACCGATTCCCATTCAATCATACTGCGAAGATACCCTGACAGCGGGATATGTACGCATTTGAAATGTAAGCGTTATTTGCCTAATAAAAACTTTCTTACAATAAGTTCCGCCTCATTGCAGGCTCTTTCTAATTTGTCATTTAAAATAATATGGTCAAACCGGTCTTTAAAAGAGAGTTCATAAGCTGCTTTGCTGATGCGGGACTGTAAAGATTCAGGTGTTTCGGTTCCCCTGGCTTTTAATCTTCTTTCTAATTCTCCAATAGATGGAGGCTCAATAAACAGCGAAAGTGAATGCTCCCGATATTGTTCCTGAATATTAAGACCACCCTTAACATCTACATCCAATAAAGGAGCTTTGTGTAGTTTCCAGATGCGTTCCAGTTCACTTTTCAGTGTACCATAGTATTTATCGTGGTACACCATTTCCCATTCTGCAAATTCATTATGCTCAATACGTCTACGAAATTCATTGGCTGAAATAAAGTAATAATCCGTTCCATGTTTTTCATGATTGCGTGGAGGACGAGTTGCGCATGAAATGGAAAACAACAGATGAGCAGGAAAACTTTGCAGCAGATGCCGGGTAACAGATGTTTTACCAGCCCCGGATGGGGCGGCAATGATGACAATTTTATTTGCTGATTCAGCCATGTGCAAAGAAAAGAAAAGAATTAACACAACGTAGTTTCTGAAAAATTGTCATTGCCACTATTTTTTTTTCGTATCAAAAATCATTCATTGAAGAAAAACTCTAAACTTTGCAATATGCGTACTATGAAAACTTGTTTCTTTTTATTACTGTTAGCTTTTGCTTTTGTTAAACAGGGTCAGGCTCAGGAAAACGCTTATTATCATCAGACCAATCGGGAAACCGGTCCTCTAAGCAGTGGGCAAAGTGGCACAGGTGCCAATATTGATATTCTCTATCATAAAATTTACTGGCGCATCAATCCGGATTCCACAGTGAAATATATCAAAGGATATGTGCAAACAAATTTTAAAACGATACAAGAAAATGTTTCTGCTATTTCATTTGACCTTCGGGATGTCTTGTTTATCGATTCAGTAGTATTCAGAAATGCACAACTTCCGCCTGCCAGCATCAACCGTTCGGGAAATATTGTTACGCTTGCTTTAGGAATAAGTCTTGCAAATAATTTTATTGATTCTATACGTATCTATTATCAGGGTGTGCCACCTGCAGCTTCCGGAGCTTCTCAAGGATATCAGAGAGCCAACAGTTCCACAGCAGGAAATTATATTACTACACTTTCCGAATCGTACGAAGACCGTGACTGGTGGCCTTGTAAAGCAGATATGCAGGATAAAATTGATTCCATGGACATCATCGTAAATGTGCCCTGGGCTTCACCTACGGCTGCCGATACTTTTTGGGTTGCAACAAATGGACGATTAGTAGATTCAACAATTACAGGTGGCAACCGAACCTTTGTTTTTAAAACACGATATCCTATTGCCTCTTATCTTGTTTTTGTATCGGTAGCAAGATTCAACAGGTATTACAGATCTGTTAATGTAAGCGGAACGGAAACACCTGTGGTTTATAATCTCTTCAGAGGGAAATCAACATCGCAATACAATAGTATTCTCTCTGCAATGGATGATATGAATTTTATGTTGCAAGGATTTAGCAACCGTTTTGGTGATTATCCTTTCAAAAATGAAAAACATGGATACTATGATGGCTTGCTGGGTGCAGGCGGCATGGAGCATCAAACCATGACGGGCATGGCCACTTCAGCATTAACAAGTAGTCGTACACTCGCACACGAACTCAATCATCAATGGTTTGGCGATAATGTAACTTTTGCAAGCTGGAATGATCTCTGGCTTGCCGAAGGTTTTGCCCGTTATAGCGAAGCATTAGCCGGAGAAATAATGCCCTCTCTTGGTATTAATCCCTTTGGGGTGCGCAGTGGTATTAAGTCAAGTGCTTTATCATATTCCGTAAGCGTTTGGATTCCCGATGCCAATATGTTTAATTCAAATGCTATCTGGAACAGCTCTTACGGTGGCGCTGTATATGAACGAGGTGGTATGATTGTTTCCATGCTTAGAGCAATGAGTGGCGATACAAAATTTTTTCAAGCACTTACCAATTATCAAATGCTGTTGAAAGGGAAATCGGCTACGGCAGATTCATTGAGAAATCAATTCAATGCTGTACTGGGAGTTGATATCTCTCCTTTTTTTAATGATTATGTAGGTGGTTCAGGAAAAGGTACAACAGCTGTGGGTGGCAAAGGATACCCAATAAATACGGTAAACTGGAACAGCCCGGTAGCCAACAAATTACTTATACAAGCTGGCGGACAAACGCAGAGCAGTGGTTCCAATGTTGCGTACTTCAGAGGGCCCGTAGTCTTGCATATAAGAGGAGGCTTGGCTACACAGGATACTACGATTACTTATTTTGACTGGGGCGGTGGCAATCTTTCCTTTGCCGGAAATGGAATAGGAGTTCCAATATCCGGAGGAAAACTGAGTTACAATTTGTCATTCACGCCTGTTAATGTGTTTTATGATGATAGTGCAAGAACAATGTCAATTGGTTCTATAGTTCATGTGCCCGGATTGAATGATGGAAGTTTTTCTTTGGGAAATACAGCGAGTGCTACTGCAGTTTGTCCAGCACCTGCTATTATGAATGCCACATTAAGTACAACATCCGTTGGTGGTTTTATCAATCCCATTACATTAACAGCAATAGCTGGTGTGCCTGCGGGTACTACAGTAAGCTTTAGTCCCAATCCGGTAATTCCTGGAAATAATACAAGCGTACTTTTAAATAATGCGAATACCTTGTCGCCTGGTAATTATAACATCACAGTACAAGGAACAGCAAGTGGAGTGCCCAGCCAAACGACTACGGTAAGCTTTATTATCAATACAGGAAGCGGACCTGTAATAAATACACAGCCTGCAGATGTAACCGCTTGTGTCGGTACCAATGTTAATTTCAATATTAACGCTATTGGTGCCACTGGTTTTCAATGGCAGTTAAGTGTTGATGGGGGAATCAACTGGAACAATATCAGCGGTGCGACAGCTAACAGTATTTCTTTATTGTCCGTATCGGTTGGAATGAATAATTATCATTATCGTTGTTTGGCAACTACATTTTGCGGCAGCACTACTTCAAATGCCGCATTGCTGAATGTTAATACGGCTGTTACCATTAGTTCACAACCTCAAAATGTTGAAGTATGTGAAGGTAGTAGTGCAAACTTTAGTATAACTGCTAATGCAATGGCTCCTGTTTTTTATCAATGGCAGGTGAGTACTGATGGTGGTGCGGGATGGGTAAATATTTCTGGGGCGAATGTTTCTACATTTAGTTTAAGTGCGACATCGCTGTTGCTTCATCAATATCAATACCGTTGCGTTCTTACCAGCGTTGTTTGTTCTGTGCCTGTCATATCTTCTTCAGCCATTTTATCAGTAAGAAAAATTCCGGTTGTGGCATTAGTGGCAAATCCAGACACTGGTTTATTGCCGGGAGCTATTACAAATTTGAATTTAACAAGCACTTCAACTGGTGGCACAGTAACTAATAATTGGTTTTATAACGATGCTCCTTTGGCGTTTTCGGGAAATAGTTACATGGTGGATATAGAAAAAACTGGAAACTATAAAGTAAATGTTTATGAAACATGGGCTGGAGGTCTTGTTTGCTCAGCCACATCTCCAATAGTTGTGGTTGAGGCTTTGGTCAGCAACAAATTATTTATTTTTCCGAGCCCCAACGACGGGCAGTTTCAGGTAGCGTACTACAATGAAACAGGTAGCAATGTCCAGCGGCATTTGTCAGTTGTAAATTCAAATGGACAAAAAGTATTTGATAAAATTTTCCCCGTAAACGGCCTTTACACTTTATTGAATATTGATTTGCGCCATGCCGCAACAGGTATTTATTTTGTAACTGTTTACAATGCGGAAGGTAAAAAATTAGCTACCGGTAAAGTGCATATCAGATAGATAAAAAAAATCCCGGAAGGAAAACCTTACCGGGATTAATATTTTATTTTATAAATATTTAAAATGCTTTTTTCTTCCAGCCATTATTGGCTCTATCCCAATCCGGCAATTGCTTATCGGGATCCAAAATCACTTCTTTAATTTCACTGGTTGTGCTTACGGTAAAAGTCCACTCAGCCCCACGCTGCCATACTTCTACAGGCAAATTGATTCGTTGCTCTTTACCATTGGTTTCTTTTACCAATACGGTTAATGGCATTACCATTTTATCCAGATTCTCAATAGTGATTTCTGCTCCATTGGCAGGTTTATCATCAATATAATTTACCGCTTTTACTGCTACATCATATTTCCATGTATTCAAAACCCAGGCTCTCCAAAACCAACCCAAATCTTCTCCACTCACATTTTCCATAGTGTGAAAGAAATCCCATGGAGTTGGATGTTTAAAAGCCCAACGAGCAATATATTCTCTAAAGGCAGCATCAAAACGGTCTTTGCCCAAAACCACATTACGCAAAGCATCCAGCATCATGGAAGGTTTGAGATAGGCAGCAACTCCTAAGCTACTCTGTTGTATTACCTCTGGAACATTGTACAGGCCGTCCATGTGGTCGCCAAAAACATAACTTGTCATTGAGCTGGGATCGCCAAAAAAACTGGCTTCATTAAATTCTCCTTTATTAAATGCTTTGGTGGAAAGGCCGTTGATGAATGTATTAAAACCTTCATCCATCCAGGCATATTTTCTTTCATTGCTACCTACAATCATGGGAAACCAGCTATGGCCAAACTCATGATCGGTAACGCCCCAAAGACTGCTGCCACTATCGCCACTGCTACAAAATACAATGCCGGGATATTCCATACCTCCTACAATTCCGGCCACGTTAGTGGCTACCGGCCAGGGAAATTCGTACCACATATTTGAGTAATGCTCAATAGAGCCTTTTACCATTTCAGTAGAACGTTGCCAGCCGTCTTTTTTAATACTTTCAACCGGGTAAGCACTGGCAGCCATTATTTTTTTACCGCTGGGCAGGTTAATTCTTGCCGCATCATATACAAATGCTTTTGAAGCAGCCCAAGCCACATCTCTTGTATTGCTAATTTTAAATTTCCAGGTAATGTTGGCTGTCTTAGGTCTTGAGTTGGGATCCGTTACTTCTTTGTCGCTCCGAATGGCTACGGTTTTATCACTATTCTTTGCAGCTTCCCATCTTTTCAATTGTTCGGTAGTGAAGCAATCTTGCGGATTGGTGAGTTCTCCTGAGCCAACTACAATCAAATTGGCAGGTGCGGTAATATTATAATCAATATTGCCATACTCTAAATAAAACTCTCCTGCTCCCAGGTAAGGCAATGTATTCCATCCCTGAATATCATCGTACACACAAAGGCGGGGAAACCATTGTGCTATTTCATAAATCCATCCGTTTTTGGTTTTCAATCTGCCCATGCGGTCGGTACCATATTCGGGTACTGTAAAGTCAAATTGAATCTTCAGTTTTACTTTTCCTCCTGATGCTGCTAAAGCATTCTGCATCCACACCTGCATACGGGTATCAGTTACTGTAAATTTTGGAGTATAGCTTTGTCCGTTGTATTCAACAGTAATAGATTTGATAACATCACCATTTGTGAATTTGGCGTTGGCCCAGCGACCACCTGTTTCAGTTGTAGTGGAACTGGCTCTGGAATCTTTTTTATAAATGTTTTGATCTAGTTGCAGCCACAGAAATTTTAGCTTATCCGGACTATTGTTTGTATAAGTTATTTCCACATTTCCATTGATGCCATGAGTTGTAGTGTCCAAAGTAGCATTTAATGAATAGTCGGCTCTGTTTTGCCAATATTTTGAGCCTGGCTCGCCACTGGCACTTCTAAAATCATTACCGGGATAAGGATAAAACTGCGGATTAAAAGCTTCTCGTTGATCATATTTGCTTTGTGCAAACGATATTACACTTAGTAAAATAGTGCAAAAACCAAGAAATAGTTTCTTCATAATTAAATAGTATTTAAAATCGAAAGATAGCCGAAATGCGACCATGGTTGTAACCATTCACAATTTATTTACATTACTTTATACTAATTACAGCATTAATGATACAATACTGCTGATTATAACTAAATGCCAACAAAAAAGGAAAGTACTATTATTGGAAATGTGATTCTGCAATAGAAACACTATCTGGCTTACCTACATCTACCAGTTTGTCGCCACTATGGTTGTAGCCCATGATCAATTGCTCTTTTGCCAGTTTCAGGTAAACATCTATCAGCGAAAACTTACCTGAGAATCCATGCTTTTTCATCAGATTAAAAATTTCATATTCAAATACAACAACACAGCTATATGCAAATGATTGCAAATTATTTTCAGGCAAAACAATTTTTTCTTCACCGGTTTTATTATTCCTCCATCCACATAGCCGCATATTTTCATTGAAAAGTAAATTGCGTGAAGAACTGCGATCCGTAACTCCAAAACTAATAAGCGGACGATGAAGATCGTGATAAAGCAAAAGTTTATAAATATCCAGATTGGTAAGTATATCTACATTGCAACTAATGAAACGCTGACCCGGAGTAAATAATGATTTGGCATGTAGCAGACCACCTCCGGTTTCTAATACAGTATTTCTCTCATCGCTGATCAATACATTGCTTCCCCATCCCTTATTTTCTTTTACTGATGATGCTATCTGGTCTGCAAAATGATGGACATTGATAATAATATCATTAACCCCATACGATTGCAGATACTCAATATTTCGCTGAAGTAATGATTTGCCATTAACGATAGCCAATGCTTTTGGATGCTTATCTGTCCAGGGCTTGAACCTTGTGCCCAGTCCGGCAGAAAAAATAATCGCCTTTGTAACTTTTAGCTCCTTACTCATGTTTTAAGAAAATAATATTCTTTATCCTTAATTCTCAATCTCACCCTCAACCTTTATCTCAACCTCAATCTTATTCTCACCCTTCACCTTCCTCCTACACCTCATTCACCCAATTCTTCTCATCCTGTACCAAATGGCGAAGTTCCACTTTAACCTTAAACTTATTTTTTAAATGCCGGGCCATTGCGTCTGCTGCATACACGCTGCGGTGCTGGCCGCCTGTGCATCCAAAACTTACCATCAGGCTTTCAAATCCTCTTTGAATATATGCTTCCACTGTCGTATCTACAATATCAAATACGCTGTTCAAAAATTCGGGCATCTTTGTTTGTTGCTCCAAAAAGTCTTTTACTTCTTTATCTCTTCCTGTTTGTGTTTTCATACTTTCTATGCGGCCGGGATTCAATATGCCTCGACAGTCAAACAAAAAGCCACCACCGTTATCCGTACTATCGGATGGTAATTCTTTGCGATAAGAAAAACTGCAAACTTTAACCACCAATGGCGTACTATCGCTTGCCTGTGTAGGTGTAAACTGTTGAATAATTTCATCTGCTACGCAAATGTCCAGTACTTTTCTAAACTCAGGTACTACTATACCTACACTTTGATGACTGAAAAATTCTTTAAGATTTCTTAATGCAAGCGGAATGCTGGTAAGAAACTGTGCCTTCCTTTCGAACAATCCACGAAAACCGTAAGCACCCAATACCTGCAACAGGCGGATAAGTACATACCCATTATACTGACTACGAAACACATTGCGATCAATGGAATTGCCGGTAAAGGTTTCAAAACTATCCATATAGTCTTCCAGTAAATTATTTTTCCACTGATCAGGGAGATTGGCGCGGGCCTGCCATAGCATGGAAGCTACATCGTATTGAGGCGCACCCTTCATACCGCCCTGGTAGTCGATAAAATGGGGAGAACCATCTTTTTCTATCATAATATTCCGGCTTTGAAAATCGCGGAACATAAAAAATTTGTATTCGGTATGTGTAAGATAATTGCTCAATGCTTCAAAATCGTCAATCAGTTTTTGTTTGTCGTAGGGCTTGCGCAAAGCATCTAAAAAATAGTATTTGAAATATAGCAGATCGGCCATAATGGCTTGTTTGCCAAATTCCTTATTAGTTAGACATTGGTTATAATCCAGTCCTTCGTCTCCTTTTATTTGAAGCCTTGCAAGTTCGGTAAGGCTGTTTTTGAAAAGAAGATATACTTCATCAGAAAAACCTTTTGCTTCCAGATGATTAAGGAGTGATACTTCTCCAAAATCTTTTTGAAGATAAAATTGTCGGTCATCGCTTACAGCAAAAATTTCAGGCACAGCCAGATTGTAATTTTTGAAATGGCGACTGAAATAAATAAAGGCATTGTTCTCGGGAATATTAGCACCATAAGTGCCAATTACTGTCTCGGCTTTTCCATGTAGTCTGAAATAACGCCTTTCACTACCACTTAGCGGAAGCATGTCCACGCTAAGTGGTGCAGTGCCATTCCATTGGGTATAAAGTTCGCTGATGGATGCTATTAGATGCTGCATGTGGCAAATGTAATTAACCGATGGCATTTACCATTTACAAACACTAACAGCCATTAGCTTTTTAAGCTAAATTTGCCTTTTTAATATTTCTATGAGTAATACTTCTGGTAAACATCGAGTTCGCATCGTTACCGCAGCCAGCCTTTTTGACGGTCATGATGCTGCTATCAACATTATGCGTCGCATTTTGCAAAGTAAAGGTGCCGAAATTATTCATCTAGGACACAACCGCTCGGTAAAAGATATAATTGAAACCGCTATTGAAGAAGACGTACAGGGCATTGCCATTACCAGCTACCAAGGTGGACATGTTGAGTTTTTTAAATACATGAAAGACCTGCTGGATGAAAACGGATGTGGCCATATCAAAATTTTTGGCGGAGGTGGCGGTACTATTCTCCCCGAAGAAATTAAAGAATTACACGATTATGGAATTACCCGCATCTATTCGCCCGATGATGGCCGAAAAATGGGGCTTGAAGGAATGATTGAAGATGTAATCACTCAATGTGATATACCGCTTAATGCTAAAGCCGAATACAAAACACCAATGCAACTGGGCGAAGTAAAAGACGTAAGAGTAATTGCCCGCCGCATTACGAATACTGAAAATGGTATTTCAAAAGATTTTCCATCAGTAGATGAAGTACAGATAAGTATTCCTGTACTGGGCATAACTGGAACCGGTGGCGCTGGAAAATCATCAGTAACCGATGAAATTGTTCGTCGTTTTCTTTATAATTTTCCTGATAAAACAATAGCGGTTATTTCTGTAGATCCATCCAAGAAAAAAACCGGAGGTGCCTTGCTGGGTGATAGAATAAGAATGAATGCCATCAACCATCCACGGGCTTATATGCGTAGCCTAGCTACAAGAGAAGATAATACGGCACTTAGCAGCGCTATGCAAGATGCAATTGACATCTGTCGGGCTGCCGACTTTGATTTTATCATTCTGGAAAGTGCAGGGGTGGGACAAAGCGATGCTTCCATCCTTGACTATTGTAATGTGAGCATGTATGTAATGACACCAGAATATGGTGCCGCATCTCAATTAGAAAAAATAAACATGCTGGATTATGCCGATGTGGTGTGTATTAATAAGTTTGACAAAGCCGGAGCTTTGGATGCGTTAGCAGATGTAAGAAAACAATACAAACGAAACCATCTTAAGTTTGCTGCAAAAAATGAAGAACTGCCAATCATAGGTACCATGGCCAGCAAGTTTAATGATGATGGGGTAAATCAGCTATTCTCATTGCTGCTGAAAAAAATTGAAGAAAAAACAGGAAAGAAATTTGGCGATATACATTTTGATGATACTGCAAAGGTTTCGCAGGCAGTTATTCCACCATCAAGAGCCCGTTACCTGAGCGAGATAAGCGACAACAACCGCAACTACGACCAGTTGGTGAAAGACCAATCGGCCCTGGCTTCTAAACTTTATCAATTAACCGGCGCCAAAGAAACGCTGAAGGCAAATGCGGATGAGGCATTACTTAAAACGTTAGACGAACAAATTGTATTTTATACCAATCAGCTTACACCTGTATCAAGAAAACTAATTCAAAACTGGCCCAATAAACTTGCAGCATATCAAAAAGATCACTATGAATACACAGTTAGAGAAAAACTAATATCACAACCAATGACCACCACCAGCCTGAGTGGTACACGCATTCCAAAAGTGGTATTGCCTAAATACAAAGACTGGGGTGATATATTAAAATGGCAGGCTGAAGAAAATGTTGCAGGTCATTTCCCTTTTACGGCGGGAGTTTTTCCATTAAAAAGAGAAGGTGAAGATCCTACTAGAATGTTTGCGGGTGAAGGCGGTCCCGAGAGAACCAACAAACGCTTTCATTATGTAAGTATGGGACAGCCAGCCAAAAGACTTTCCACCGCTTTTGACAGCGTAACGCTGTACGGAGAAGACCCAGATCATCGTCCGGATATTTATGGAAAAGTGGGAAACAGTGGAGTAAGTATTGCAACGGTAGATGACGCCAAAAAGTTATACAGCGGCTTTGATTTATGCGATCCCAAAACATCGGTAAGCATGACTATCAACGGGCCCGCACCCATGTTGCTTGCGTTTTTTATGAATGCTGCCATAGATCAACAATGTGAAAAATGGCTGGATGCAAACAATCAATGGCCAATGGTGAATGAAGTACTCAAAAAAAAATATGCTGGAGGCATTGCGCCAGTTTATAATAACACATCATTCCCCGCTACTTTGCCTGATGGAAATAACGGATTGGGTTTAAAACTTCTGGGGCTAAGTGGCAATGAGGTTTTGCCGGCAGATGCCTATGCACAATGTAAACAGGAGGCATTGCAACAGGTAAGGGGAACGGTACAGGCCGATATATTAAAGGAAGATCAGGCGCAAAATACCTGCATCTTTTCTACCGAGTTTGCCTTGAAGCTGATGGGTGATGTGCAACAGTATTTTATTGAGCAAAAGGTGAGAAACTTTTATTCTGTTTCCATCAGTGGTTATCATATTGCCGAAGCAGGGGCTAATCCTATAACGCAGCTCGCCTTTACGCTGTCCAATGGATTTACTTATGTAGAATATTATCTGAGCCGCGGTATGAATATCGATGATTTTGCACCCAATCTTTCTTTTTTCTTTAGCAATGGTATGGATCCTGAATATAGTGTAATAGGCAGGGTAGCCAGAAGAATTTGGGCCAAAGCGATGAAGTATAAATACAAGGCCAATAAACGCAGCCAGATGCTCAAGTATCATATACAAACATCAGGCAGAAGCCTGCATGCACAGGAAATTGATTTTAACGATATCCGCACTACGCTACAAGCCTTGTATGCCATTTATGATAACTGCAATTCGCTTCACACCAATGCCTATGATGAAGCCATTACCACACCGACTGAAGAAAGTGTAAGAAGGGCAATGGCGATACAACTCATCATTAACCGCGAATTGGGCAGTGCCAAAACTGAGAATTTTATTCAGGGAAGTTTTGCTATAGAAGAGCTAACCAATTTGGTAGAAGAAGCAGTATTAACGGAATTTGACCGCATTTCAGAAAGAGGTGGTGTGTTGGGTGCTATGGAGCGGATGTATCAGCGCAATAAAATACAGGAAGAGAGTTTGTACTATGAACATTTAAAACATACTGGGGAGTTTCCCATTGTGGGAGTGAATACTTTTTTAAACAAACAAGGCTCACCTACAATCATACCTTGTGAAGTAATCCGTAGTACGGAAGCAGAAAAAGAACAACAAATAAATAATTTAAAAGCATTTTGGAAGAGAAATGAAAGTCAATCGCAAGAAGCTTTGAAAAAATTAAAATCCGTTGCAATTAATAACGGCAACCTGTTTGCGGAGCTAATGGAGACTGTAAAATATTGTTCGCTGGGACAAATAACCCATGCACTATATGAAGTGGGTGGGCAGTATAGGAGGAGTATGTAAAGAGTGAATTTATTAATGCTGTAATTATCTGAGTACATTTTGTATTAAAAGAAGCAAATCATCGTTTAGTATTTCTGCGCCTATACTTCAGCCGGATATGCCTTTGCTGATGTTGTATATGTCTGATTATATCTAAAGTTGGCATGCGATTTTTTTTGATTATTAAACTCAGGTTTTTTTTTGACTGACTATATTGATTATGTCGAACTGTGTTATTTTCATTTGCTCCAATCTAAAACTGCCAATTTAAACTACCTTTGCATCGCAAATTATAACCCATTGAAATTTTCTGAATTTAATTTCCTGCCCGAAATACTCGAAGGAATAGATGCTTCTAACTATGAAAACGCTACTCCGGTACAGGAGCAGGTTATTCCACCCATTCTTGCAGGCAAAGACATAATTGCTTCGGCACAAACAGGAACCGGAAAAACGGCAGCATTCTTATTGCCGGTAATGAACCAGTTGTTAAAAAACCATGTGGATGGACAAACAGGCGCTTTGATTGTTGTGCCTACCCGTGAATTAGCTATTCAGATATCTCAGCATATTGAAGGATTATCATATTTCACACACCTCAGCTCTTTGGCAATTTATGGCGGTAATAGCGGCGATAATTTTATTGCAGAAAAAAAGGCTTTGCAAATGGGCGCCGATATCATTGTATGTACACCCGGCCGTATGATAGCGCATTTAAACATGGGTTATGTAAATATGAATGGCTTGAAATTTCTGGTGCTGGATGAAGCTGATCGTATGCTGGACATGGGTTTTCAAGATGATATTAATAAAATTATTAAGGCAATTTCTACACAGCGACAAACGTTATTATTTTCTGCCACCATGCCCGAAAAAATAAGGCATCTTGCTAAAAGGATTTTGAAAGATCCTGTAGAAGTGAATATTGCGATTTCAAAACCTCCCGAGAAAGTGGTGCAGAAAGCTTTTATTGTTTATGAATCTCAAAAACTGCCCCTTATTAAAATTTTGTTGAAACAAACACCCTATAAAAATGCATTAATTTTTTGCAGTAAAAAGCAAACTGTAAAATTGCTGACCCGTGATTTAAAAAAAAGCGGTGTGGCTGTTGATGAAATACACAGTGATCTGGAACAAAATCAACGAGAAAATGTGTTGAGTGCATTTGCCGGTGGCCGAATCCCTTTGCTGGTGGCTACCGATATTTTGAGTCGTGGTATTGATATAGATACAATTGATCTGGTAATTAATTACGATGTACCCGGCGATGGAGAAGATTATGTGCATCGTATCGGGCGAACAGCAAGGGCCGAAGCAGATGGAGTCGCCTTTACATTGGTTGGTGAAAAAGAACAACAAAAATTTGCTTCAATTGAACGATTAATTGATAAAGTAGTGGAAAAAGGAGAGGTTTTATCACAGTTAGGCCCAGTGCCTGCATATTCCCCAAAACAAAAAAATGTAGGCAATAGAAAACCTTACAGTAGGTTTAACCGTCCAAATCAAAACAAAAGAAAAAATTAATTGTAATTTTAGACGATGCAGTTAAAAGCCATTAAACCTGTTGCAATCCTGATTTTGCTAAACATCATTGGCGGGATTTTTTGCTCGTTAAATGCTCAGCCAAATTCATTACCGGCTGTTTCTAAATCGACTATACTAAAGGATGATAAAAAAGCCGTAAAAGATACATCGGACGAAGGCGTGCTGATTGTAACCGCCGATTCAGTAGAAACAATTCCTGCAACAATCAATCCACTTCAACCACCGGAAATACCTGCGGGAAAATACCAGCGGGCAAACCGGCTTTATTATAAAATGATTGATTCGCTAATAAGGGTGATTTCTGAATTTCCATTAAAGGATTCTGCCGGACTTACTTATGCAGCAGAGTGGATAGGCACACCCAATATGGGACTAAGAAGACCAAACTATGTAATTATACATCATACAGCTACCAATGGGTTGAATGAGGTTTTACAGGAATTTACAGCACCGGGAGGTCGTGAAGCAAGTTCTCACTACGTTATTAATAAAGACGGCAAAGTCTATCACATGTTGCACGATTTGTTGCGGTCTCATCATGCAGGCGATAGCAAATGGGGTAATACAACCGATTTGAACTCATCCAGTATTGGAATTGAAATTGTAAATAACGGAAGAGAAGCATACACAAAGGAGCAAATAACCAGTTTGCTCATATTATTGGAAAGATTAAAAAATCAATATAGGATTCCTGTAGCCAATTTTATTGGTCATGGCGATATCGCACCTACTAGAAAAGCAGATCCCAGTTCAAAATTTCCCTGGAAAGAACTAAGTGAAAACGGTTTTGGAAACTGGTATGGAGATACTACAAATGTTGAAGTGCCGCAAAATTTTGATTACCTGATGGGTCTTCGCATTATTGGTTACGATGTTGCTTATCCCGCCTCGGCGGTTGCAGCATTTAAACGTCATTTTATGAACGACAATTCCGGCGGTGGTATGAATGCCACAGTGCGTAAAATGATTTATTTAATGCATCGAAAATATCTGTAACCATTTTTTTTAAATAGAGAAACTTCATTCAACCTTTTTTGCCTGAAAATGGGTTGTGAAATATGAAATTTTTGAATAAAAATTTCTCTCACTTCTTCATTCCGTGTTCATTATTTAATATTCATTATTCTTTCCCCTTCAACCTTCATCATTGACCATTTCTTGTTCATTATTCGTTAGTCATTACCCTCTTTCTTCCTACCTTTATTTTCTCAATTTCGGTTAGTTGATAAGTTTGTGTCAACAATAAATCATTTTTAAATGAACAGACCTGTATTACTTTTTGTATTTGCGATAACGGTATTATTTGTGCCCAGCTGTAAGCAATCCAAATATGCAACCACCAATAAAATCTATAAAGAGCAGGCAAAAGCATATTCAAAAATTTTAGAATCCTATCCTTTAAATGATTCTGCTGGTCTTCCTTATGCTGCCGATTGGGTGGGCACTACCAATTTTACAATGCGTAGGCCCAATTATGTTATCATACACCATACTGCACAAAACAGTTGCGATCAAACGCTGAAGACTTTTACTGTAAAAGGTCAAAGAGAAGTAAGTGCACATTACGTAATATGCAAGGATGGAACCGTACATCATATGCTCAATGATTTACTACGGGCCCATCATGCAGGGGTGAGTAAATGGGGCAATGCGACAGATATTAACTCTGCCAGTGTGGGTATTGAGCTTGACAATAATGGTTTTGAATCTTTCACGGAACCACAATTAAATAGTTTAATAACCTTGTTACAACGATTAAAAAATGCTTACAACATTCCGGCTGCTAATTTTATCGGGCATGGTGATATAGCGCCTACCCGAAAAAATGATCCCAACTGGAGATTTCCCTGGAAACAATTCAGCGAAAAAGGGTTGGGTCTTTGGTGGAGCGATACAACCGGTGTACAAGTGCCTGCACATTTTGATCATTTATCGGCTTTGCGAATTGTAGGTTATGATATCAGAGATACGAGTGCTGCTATTCAAAGTTTCAAAAGACATTTTTTACAAGACACAACAAAAAGAATGACGCCTGTTGCAGACAAAGTACTTTTTAGTTTGTATAAAAAATATCAATAAAGCAAATATGGCTTAATAACGGACTCCCATTGACGACCATCCCAGAATTTTTCATTAAAGAAGTTGCCGGACTTTATTTTTTCAAAACTATTTTTAATACCGGTTAGTCTGTCTAAATGATTTTCCCCAGTTGGATTTGCCACTGTTGGATACAGCCTTTCTTTACAATCTACTGGATAAAGATTTATCAACAGTTGCAAAATCTGCAATCCCGTGGCTACTGGTTTAAAATTTTCGGAATCGGTAATTGAAAAACGAATTCCTTTACATTCTTTTTGCGCATGGAGCCCTGAATTTGGAATATAACACTCCGGAAAACTTTGAATGCCCGTTATATGTAAAGAAGTAAATGCTTCTTGTAATTCGTTTTCGTTTATCCAGGGTGCTCCCAGTATTTTAAATGGGGTAGCTGTTCCTCTGCCTTCATTTACATTAATACCCTCTAGAAAACCCAAACCGGAGTATAGTAATATAGTTGCTGCATCAGTAAGAGCCGGAGAGGGTGCAATAAAATTTTTGTGCATCAAATCAGGTTCTTTCATTCGCTTCCAGTTTGCTGTTTTGATAATTTGCAAACCTGCATTTTTAATTTTCGTTGCTGCAAAATATTGAGCCAATTCGCCCAAGGTGCAACAATGTCTTACCGGAACATTCCAACGGCCAATAAATGAACTGCAATTTTCTTCATCCAGCATGGGTCCTTCGGCAAAAGTTAATTTTCCACCCGCAGGGTTAGGTCTGTCCAAAACAAAAAATTGTTTTTGATTTTCGGCTGCTGCTTCCATGGCATAACTCATCGTCCACAAATATGTATAGTACCTGCAACCAGCATCCGGAATATCGAAGAGCAGTGCATCCAACTCTTTTAAGTCTTCGGCTGTGGGTTTTAATTTTTCGCCATAAAGACTGATAACGGGCAGGCCAGTTATTTCGTCGGTAAAGTTTTTTTGAAAACCGCCGTCTTCACCTTTGGCACTCAGTCCATGCTCTGGTGAAAATAATTGAAGCACATTTATTCCGCTTTTTAATAACGCCACCCTTGATGATACTCCTGTTGAAGTGTTAGCCGCATTATTGGTAATCAGCCCAAATTTCAGCTGTTTGTATTTTGCAGCTTGTTCTATAAAACGGTCAACGCCATAGATGATCTGTTGCATTGGAACAAAATAAGATTATCTGATGAAAAACGCTTTGCAATATCGTTTTATAAGTTGAAGCGGAATCACTTCACTTCCGAAAGCTCATCCCAGCGGGTGGTATAGCGCTTGCTAATAAAATTGCGCTGCATCTTCCAGTTGCGGGAAGTACCGCTGGCTGCAAATTTCAAAACATCATCCCGATGACTGAAATTAATATTATCGATCATCTCCATCAGTTTTCGGTTACAATTGTATGCAGGAGCAAAAAACAAATTTCCCTGAACTGACAGATCTGGCACAATATTGCTGAGGATGACGCCTGCTTTTTTATATTGTTTACCCGGCTGATAAAGTTGTTCTACCAGCGATACCGCAGCCTTTATCAATTCTTGAGTGAAGGAAGTAGCATAGGGCAGGGTAATCTCTCTGCCATACGATGCTCCCCTGAAATCGACATCATTTTTTTCCTGCCTTGATATGATAAACACACTGATAACACCTGCAGCACTTTGCTGTCGTCTTAGTTTTTCTGCTGCTCTTGAGGCATAGGTGGCCACGGCTTCTTTGAGGGCATCGATACTACTTACAGGGCTGCCAAACATACGGGTAGTGGCAATCATTTTCTTTGTTACCAGTTCTTCCTGCATTTCTTTAGAAATCACTCCCTTCAGCTCCCGTATCAGTCGCACACCTACCACACCACCCAAATGGGTGCGTGCAAAATCTTCGCTTAAGCTACGCAACTGCCAGGCATCAAAAATGCCCCATTGCTCTTTAAGTTTATGCGCATAACGGCGGCCTATTCCCCAAATGTCTTCTACCGCTGTTTGACGCAATGCCTCTTTTATTTCTGCTTCAGTTTCCAGCACCATTACACAACCGGTTTTTAATTTATCTTTTTTGGAAAGCCGGTTGGCCAGCTTGGCCAATACACGGGTGGGTGCTGCACCTACCGATACTTTAATGCCCGTCCATTTTTCTACTGTTTCTTTTACATTGTGGGCTGCTGTCCACAATGTGGCTGTCGAAAAATCATCTAAATCCACAAAGGCTTCATCAACGGAATATACTTCCACTTTATTTTTTCCAAGCACCTGCCGCAGGGTTTCCATTACCCGCCAGCTCATATCGCCATATAAATTATAGTTGGATGAGAAAACCGTAACCCGATTTTTTTCTATAATAGAGCGAGCCATAAAATAAGGATCGGCCATTTTTATACCCAATAGTTTGGCCTCATCGCTGCGGGAAACAATACAACCATCATTATTGCTAAGCACAATCACCGGCTGGCCATCTAATCGTGGTTGAAAAGCTCTTTCACAAGAGCAATAAAAATTATTACAGTCCACCAATGCTTTCATACGCTCATCGAATGAATGACATAAGTAACCACACCCCATACGGCAAAGTCACTGAACTCGGCCAGGTTAATGTTTTTATACCGGTTGTTTTCAGCAATTAAGAATGCGGAAGAAAAATTTTTGTGAAAGCGGCGCACTAATAATTCACCATTCAGTATAGCCACAATTACGCTGCCGTTTACCAGTTTCACCGATCGGTCCACAATCAGGGTATCGCCATCAAAAATGCCGGCTTCCTGCATGGCATCGCCTTTCATTTTAAAAAAGAAAGTAGCCGGTTTGTTGCGTACCAACTGCTCGTTCAGGTCAATACCACGTTCAGCATAATCGTCAGTGGCGGCACCAAATCCGGTAGCGTTAGCCGTATTTACCTGATGCTGTGAAAACTGCTTGGAACCTTTATAAGCAGCACCATAAAATTCTTCCCCTTCCATAAAAGTAAATTTAATAAGCTAAAATATTTAGTATTTTTATACTAAACAAATTTGCAAATGATTTTTTTGAGGAAAGAAAAAAATAGCCGAATCGGGATTACCTGATCCGGCCAAAAAAGATGAATTATAAACCGGTATTATCAATGCTATACCGGATAGAAAATACCTTGTTATTCGCTAACAAACTCCAGTATTACCGTTTTATCCTGATAGAGTTTCAGATTTTTGCCGCTTATTTCATAACGGGTGCTTTTTCCAAGCAATCCAAAGAAAGCGTCTTCAATTGATTGTACATCTTGGCAAAACATTTTTGTTGAAAAAATATTGGAAAAATTTACAGACTGGCCTTCAATTTTGGTTGTACTGCCAAATGAGTTGCAACTGCCATTGCCTCCGGCACTGTTCTTTTCCTTGTCAAAACGAATAAAGGCAGATGTGTTTACATCTTGCAAATTACCCTCCTTACTTATTTTCTTTAGAAGCCATTTCGTTTCATACAGTGAAACCGCAGCTTCATTCTGGCTGTTTGATTTTGCCTGATTGGTGGTGCAGCAAGAACTAAATACCGACATCAAAAGGGTTGTAAATGCGATGAGTGATTTCATAATAGTAATTTTTTGTGTTACGGACAAAAGATGCAGTTTGAGTTTCTGTTACACGATAATTTTATCAGGATTGTATTAAAATCTTGTTAATGCAGCTACCTATACTTTTATATAAATTTTCTTTTTATCCATCCACCAGCATATCAGCCACATAAAAGTGATGACGCAGAGTGCATGAAGCAAAGAACCCAGCCGTGGATCGCCGGGCAGGGTGGAGAATAAATTTTGATAAAGCCAGTTCCAGGGATTGGAGCCATTTGTAAAACGAATAAGTGCAAGACCTTTGGGTAAAAAAGCGCTAAGTGCAAACACAAAGAGTGCGTTTTTGCCAAACACATTAAAGAATTTACTCAGCCATCCTTTTACATTTTTAAACTCTATCAGATAAATCATGGTGGCAATCGTAATCATTGCCAGACCGGTTGTATATACTACATAAGAGCTGGTCCATATTTTTTTATTGATAGGAAAAACCATATCCCAGCAAAAACCTGTTAGCAATAACGCCACACCAGCAACAAACAAACCGCTGAGCATTTCAAAATTCTTCCCTTTTTTCTGAATATAATCACCCACCAGATAGCCAAATATTACCTGTACAATAGCGGGCAATGTACTCATGATGCCTTCGGGGTCAAAGGGAATGCCTTCGCCTTTGTACATGTGAGCCAAACCCAAAATGCTTTTATCAACATCATTGCCAAACCATCCAGTCATACTCAACGGGTCTGCAGGATTGCCCAATGTAAAACACAGTACCCAGTAAAGTAATAAAATAAGCAGACCGATGTAAAAAACTGTTTTTGATTTCACATAATAAATAAGAACCGATGCAAAAAAGTAGCAGATGGCGATTCTTGCCAATACACCAAGAATACGGACACCCTGAGGCATTCCTTTGCTATCAATATAGGCCCAGGGTTTGAACACCAGACTTCCATCTACCCATTTTACAAAAGGCCACCAGGTTAAAAACAGCCCAATTAAAAAAATGAGTAATGAACGGGTGAGTACTTTTTTCCAAAATGCAGTGTCCCCTTTTTGCTGAAGTCTGGGCATTACAAAGGAAAGTGCATTTCCAACTGCAAACAGAAAAAAAGGGAACACCAAATCTGTTGGTGTGAGCCCGTGCCAGGGTGCATGTTCCAGTGGCGGATAAATATGCGACCAACTACCGGGATTATTTACTAAAATCATCAGGCAAACAGTGGCGCCACGAAAAACATCTAGAGAATAAAATCGCTGGTTCAAATTATGAATTTTGGATTTAAAAGTATGAAGAAGACAGCAAGTGCAGTACTACATTTCAAAGTCTGTGGATTTGTCAGGATTCCAATTTTCGTTATTATAAGCAGATCAATCGTAGAATTACCAGAAAAGTTATCAACCTTTGGTATTAAATCATTCAAAATCTGTCTATTTTATAGGTATTCCACTCACATCAACTCATATATTTGCAAGCAACTAGAAAGAATTTCTAGAAGGTTTATTTTTTTAGTTATAATTAATTGATAGTCAGTACTATAATAAAAAATTATGGGACTGAGGTGGCGAAGCCATGAAAAAAATTGGAAAATCATTGAGTAGAAAATGGATGGCCATTTATACCCGCCCCAGGTGGGAAAAAAAAGTAAACAGCATTCTTCAAGAAAAAGGTTTTGAAAGCTATTGTCCTTTAAATAAAGTGCGCCGAAAATGGAGCGACAGAATAAAAGTAGTGGAAGAACCTTTGTTTAAGTCTTATGTTTTTGTAAAAATTAGTGACTCAGACAGGTCGGCTGTTCGCTTAATCAACGGAACTTTAAACTTTGTTTACTGGGATGGTAAGCCCGCAATTATTAAAGAAAGGGAAATTGTTACCATCAAGCGCTTTCTGGATGAGTATGAGAATGTAGAAGCCAGACCGTTGGAATTAAAGTTGAATCAGCGGGTAAGAATAACCAATGGCTCATTGATGGATCAGGAAGGAAAAGTAATTGACATTCAACATAAAAAAGTAAAAGTGGCTATAGACAGTCTTGGGTATATTTTAGTGGCATATATTGAGAGAAGTAAATTATCTTCGGCTCAAAGCCATTTAACCTAAACTGTATCAGGCTGCTATTCATCAAAACAGCATCAATGAAACGCTTAACGATTCCTGTACTTTTATTTTCAATTCTTATTTATTCCTGCAGGCCAACCAAACCCATGGGGAATTATCTGGAAAATTTTAATGACACAACCGGAAAGAGTATTACACAAATTCCTGAATTAAAAATTCAGAAAGGAGATTTGTTGGGTGTTCAGGTTTACAGCATATCAACCGAGCCCAAGGTTTATGAATTATACAATCTGCCATGTGCAGTAGCGGCAACATCAGCAACTGGTTCTGCCAATACCTGCGGTTATCTGGTAGATGCACAGGGAAATATCATACACCCTCGTCTTGGTGTTATACATGCAGCGGGTCTTACCAAAACAGAGCTTGCAGAAGATTTTAAAAAAAGACTGACCAGCCCAAAAGAATTATTAAGCGACCCCACAGTCATTGTAAACTTTTTGAATTATAAAATCACCGTATTGGGTGAGGTGGCACAACCAGGCACACTCAGCATTCCAGGTGAAAAAGTAACCATATTAGAAGCAATTGGATTAGCAGGCGATATTACAGAATATGGGAAAAAGAATAATGTCAAAATAATCAGAGAGTCAGATGGCGTCAGAACGGTTGGTACCATCGATTTATCTTCAAAAAAACTTTTTGAATCCCCTTATTTTAATCTGTCTCAAAACGATGTTGTACTGGTGAATCCAATTAAACAAAAGAATAAGAAAACTGAACAGGAAGTTACAATGGCCAGAGTTGGGTTTATTATCAGCCTGATTACGTCTGCATCTCTTATTTACAACAGCTTCAGAAGAAACTAAATTAACCGTTGCTCAATTACCTTAATTTTTAATTGAATGGAGGAAATACAAAAAACCGGCAGAAGTGAACTCTGGAACATGAGTATCCGGGATTTGTTTTATAAATATGTTCGCTTTCTTCCCTTGTTTATTCTTTCGGTAGCGTTATGTCTATTTGCCGCTTATGTTTATTTGCGCTATACCGTTCCTATGTACAAGGTAGGCGGATCCATGATTATAAAAAGTGAACAACCAGGAGGTGGAAGAAGCCAGGGATTTGAAGAGCAATTTATAAATGACCGTGCCCAAAATATTCAAAGTGAAATTGAGATTCTGAAATCCAAACCACTGATGGCAAGGGTAGTGGATAGCCTGCACCTTCAATTAAGTTATTATGCAATTGGGAAAATAAAAACAGTAAATGTTTATAAAACAAGACCCTTTAATGTACAGATTGTCAAAGTTGAAGATTCATCAAGAAGCTTTGTTCTTAAAATAAATTTTATAAGCGACAATGAATTTAAAATAAATGGCGACGACCATACTTATCGATTGGGCGATACTTACAAAAACAAAAACGGAACATTCATTATTAATGGGTATCCAAATACTCCTGCTTCCGGTGAGTTTAGGGTTTATTGGTCTTCTACCGCAGCAGCTGCAGCCGGTTACGCTGGTGCTTTACAAGTAACTCCAAAATCTGCCGGAACCGGAATTCTGAATATCAGCATGATTACAACAAACTCAGAATTGGGTGCTGATATCATCAATGAGCTAATGGATGAATATGCGCTTTATACTATTGAGCAGAAAAGAGAAGAATCGGAAAAGACATTAACTTTTATCAACAGTAGGTTATTTGTAACCAATGGGCAGCTGGATAGTATTCAACAGTCTATAATCAACTATCGAAATAAACATAACATTATAGACGGGGAAGCACAAACTGCACAAGGGTTTAATAGCCTGAGCGAATTTGACAAAACCATTATTGAGCAAAGAACAGAACTGACAAAGGCAGAAATTGTTGAAAGTTATCTGAGCGATAAAAAAAATGAGTTTAGTAAAGTGCCCTCCACTTTATGGATAGATGAACCGGTTTTTGCAAATCTGGTTGGAGAATACAACAAAGTACAAATCGAAAGACTGGCTTTGTTAAATTCAGGAGCAGGAAAAGACAACCCACTTGTACTGGAAAAAAATGAAGCAGTTTCAAAAGGCAGAGAGCGGGTTTTAGAAAGCTTGAAATCAACAAAAAAATTGTTGAATGATATCATGGCAGATGCGAGAAGTAAAAGCCAATCAAGCCAGCAACAATTAAGAGCGATGCCGGCTATTCAAAAAGACCTCGCAAAAATGGAGGAGAGCGCTATTTCAATTACTACATTAAAAAATTATTTGGAACAGGAAAGAGAAAAAACTGCAATTAAAATTGCATCTGCTACTGCAAACTCTACACCTACCGACAGAGCCACTCCTGCATCAACACCAGTAAAACCCAACCGTAAAGCAATTCAAATTATGGCTTTTCTGCTGGGGATTGGTTTACCCGCACTCTTTATCTTCATCAGCGAAATTCTGAACGATAAAGTAAGCACCCGTTTTGATATTGAGAAAATCACCAATACGCCTATTGTTGGAGAAATAGGACATTCTTATTCTAGCAAGACATTGGTTGTTAGCAAATCGACCCGGAGTATGGTTGCCGAGCAATTTCGGATTATCCGATCCAACTTGCAGTATATTATAGGGAAAGCAGAAAAATCAACTATACTTGTTACCTCATCCTTTAGCGGAGAAGGTAAATCTTATGCTACTACTAATATGGGCGCTGTACTTTCCCTTGCAGGAAAGAAAACGGTGATTTTAGAATTTGATATTCGCAAACCCAAATTGGTAGCAGGATTGGGAATGTCCAAAGGACCGGGTATTACAAATTTCCTGGTAGGTAAAGGAAATCTTGAAGAACTGGTAAGACCAGTACCCGAATATGAAAATCTGTATGTATTAGGATGCGGTCCGGTACCACCCAACCCGGCCGAATTGCTGCTGGATCCAAAAGTGGATGAATTGTTTGAATGGCTTCAGGCTCGTTTTGATATTGTATTGGTTGATACCGCACC
>Ga0073900_10000058_pt1 | contig 84984 bp, 76 predicted proteins | sample KloWWTmetKNB5Kit_FD_66666 | JGI IMG/M metagenome (GOLD analysis project Ga0073900, IMG submission 66666) | Active sludge microbial communities from Klosterneuburg, Austria, studying microevolution and ecology of nitrifiers - Klosterneuburg... | ecosystem: Engineered > WWTP > Aerobic digester >...
GGGTTTTCCAACCGAGTAGCCGCCGGATTGATCCACGTCCTCCTCGCGAAAGCGGGGATGGCGGCAACATGCGCACATCTAATCAGAGCGACTTTGTGTAATTGAAAAACAGTTTCTTAGGATTTTATCCGCTGCCGGTGGAACGCCACCACACTGGGCTTATGCGGAGACGCAGAGCAATTCTTTGTTTTCTCCGCGTCTCCGCGCCTCCGCGGTGAAAGAGAAGAGTTTGTCTTTCAAATGCCCGCCCATCAGTTTGGGGTGAACGCGCCCCAAACGCAAAACACAAGCGCTCACCCTGCTAACATTGGGGCCATGTCATTAGCAACCGGCATCGTCGGACTTCCAAACGTGGGCAAGTCCACGATTTTTAACGCACTTACCGCCGCGGGCGCGCTCGCGGCCAACTATCCTTTTGCAACGATTGAACCCAACACGGGCATGGTGGCCGTGCCCGACCCGCGCCTGCGCGAGATTGAGAAGCTCATCAAGACCGAGAAAATCATCCCCGCCATGATTGAGGTGGTGGATATTGCCGGCCTTGTGGCGGGCGCGTCGCAAGGTGAAGGGCTGGGCAACAAATTTCTGGGCCACATCCGCGAGGTGGACGCCATTTTGCACGTGGTGCGCTGTTTTGAAAACGCCGATGTGGTGCATGTGGCGGGCGAGGTGGACCCCATCCGCGATATTGAAATTGTGAACCTTGAGCTGGTTCTATCTGACCTGGATAGCGCGGAGAAACAACTGGAAAAGCTCAAGCGCACCGCCGCGCAGAAAGATGCAGACGCGGCGGCCAAGGTTCCCATCTTGGAGCCGATTGTGGCCGCGCTGAAAGAAGGCCACAGCGCCCGCAGCGCCATGCTGGCGCATCACATGGACGCGAACGCGCAAAGGCTGGCGCGCTCGTTTGGCCTCATCACCACCAAGCCAGAGCTGTATGTGGCAAACGTGGATGATGGCAACCCCACCGGCGAGGGCAACCCGTATGTGCAAAAAGTGCGCGAGTTTGCCGCCAAAGAGGGCAGCGGCGTGGTCGTCATTTCTGGGGCGATTGAGGCCGAGATTGCCGCGCTGGACAGCCTGGCCGAGAAAGAGGAATTTTTGCAGAGCATCGGGCTGGCAGAGTCGGGGCTGGCCAAGCTGACGCACGAGGCCTATCGCTTGCTCTCGCTGCAATCATATTTCACGGCGGGGCCAAAGGAAATTCGCGCGTGGACGATTCACGTGGGCGACAAGGCGCCGCAAGCCGCGGGCGTCATCCACACCGATTTTGAGCGTGGCTTTATTCGCGCCGAGGTCTACACGCTGGAGGACCTCAAGCAATTTAAGACCGAGGCGGCCATCCGCAGCGCGGGCAAGCTGCGCAGCGAGGGCAAGGAATACATCGTGCGCGATGGCGACATCATGCACTTTTTATTTAACGTTTAGTTTGCTGAACACTAGGTTAATTGTGACGGCTGGATTTTTGTCTCCCCAAAAAGAAGATGATGCGTCAAAAACCATGTTGTCTCCAAAATAACTACGCGTTATTTGACAGCAAAAAATTTTCTTGCCAATCGCAAACCCAAATTTCTCCGCCGATATAAAAATATTATTAGACATGCTATTGGGATTACTGGGGTTGGATTAATCGAAATAGTGAAATCTGGTAAAACATGTAATAAATTTACTAGAATTATCCGCGCAGGGAATTGTAGTAAGTAAGGCAACCCTACACCTAATCCCCATAAACCCAAAAGAATATCTATACCAAAAAGAATAGCGTCCTTAGCCATTTGACTTAACTCCTAGTGTTCCACCAGCCACCACCCGCTACTTCCTGCATCCGGCCGCGTTGGCGCTGATGGCGCAGGGCAGCTTCACATCGCCTGCAAAATACTGTTTGACCAGTGGCGAGATGTCTTGCTGGGTGTAACGCGCAAGTGTGTTGAAGAACGTATCGGGCGTGGTGATCTTGCCGCTTTGCTCGGTGAAATACTGGCGCAACGCATCGGCAAAAGGCTGTTTGCCCATCAGCTCGCGCAGGTCAAACAAAAATAAATACCCGCGCTGATACACGCCCACAAAATAGTCGCTCGTGTTGGCGTAATCCATCACCGCCAGATCAATGGGCGTTTTTGCTGCGCGGGCGTTGCCGATGGCGTTGGCTTTCCACCAGGCCACATCGTTTGGGTAAAAGTTCTCGTAAAACAAAAGCTCCGCATAGCGCGCAAATGATTCATCCAGCCACGGCGTTCTAATTTGGTCATTGCCCACCATGTGAAACCACCATTGATGCGAGGTTTCGTGCGCCACGGTGGCGATGAGGTCGTGGCGCGAGCCGCTGCCTTTGTAGCCCGCATACAACGCCGAGCCAATCCCTACCATCCCGCTGTATTCCTGCCCCTGCGCCCGGTCTGTTTCTACAATGCGAAATGTTTTATACGGATACGCGCCCCACAACCGCGAATACAAATCCACCGCGCGTTCCGCGGTGAGCAAAACATCCTCGCCAAATTTAGCGTGCTGCGGATACGAGTAGTGATAAAACTTCACGCCTTTCACATCCGAGCTTTGAATTTTGAAGTTGTCGCTGGCGGCGAAAGCGAACGTGCGGGCTTGTTTGAGTGCGTAGCGCCACAACCGCCCTTCGTGAAACTCATCGCCCGCCCCCGCCACCGTGATGCCATCGGGCGCGAGCACGTTCACGTCAAAGTCGGCAATTTCGCTGGCGTAGCTGTCGCCGATGGGAACATAGCCGGGGGTATACCAGTTGCCATTCTGCCACGGGGCGAGCAAAATATACCAATGCCCGGCGGTCAGGCTATACGCCCCGCGCGAGGTGTCATCGCCGCCAATGCCCGACGAGTTTTCCTGTTTTGGCACTTTTAGCGCGTAGTTAAATTGCAGGGCGATGGCCCCGTTGGCGGGCAAAGTCTGCGGCAATTTCACGGTCAGCACGGTCTCGGCCAAATCAAATTTTAGCGGGGCGCTGCTGCCAAAAATACGCGCATCGGTGATGTCAATCGCGCCCGCCCGCCGCGCTGGCGGCACGTTGAACTTGATCTCGTTCAGCGGCGCGCCCGCCGGATTCTTAAACTCAATGCGCTGCTGGGTGTTCAGCATGCCATTGGCGTAATCCAGGGTGACGTTTAGCACATACAGCGGGCGCTCCGGCGGTTTATCCAAACCTTGCAGCGGCGCGGCTTCAATCAGCTTTGCGCCGGGCGTGGCCTGCGCGGGCGCGGGCGGCGATGTTGGCGTGGGCCGAAATGAAACTGGCGTGCCCGCCGCGCCAGACAAGCCGCATCCACTCAGCAGCAAAATCATGCCGCCGCACATCACATCCGCAAAAAAACGCCGCACCCCGCGAGAACAAATAAAACCCATACCAGCAATGGTACCCCACAACCTCAAGGCGGGCGCACAGATTTGTCAATCGCGCCGTTCCTTTAAAAAATTATTGGCTCATCTCTTGAAAAGCTGGATTGGAAAAAATAAGATCGTTTTATTGTTTTTTATTTTTCACCGCCGAGGCGCGGAGAAAGAGAATTCTCTGCGTCTCCGCGTCTCGGCGGTGAAAAATAAAAAGCCTGTTTTTCAACCGCCTTCCATCAATTCGGAAGATGAGCCAAGCTATTTTTCGGTCACAACAAAACTGCCTGCCGCAAACTCATTTTCCGCGCTCCCGTTCACCGGCAACCGCTCAAAGCTGGGGTAAGCGTACAAGCCAACCACAATTTTGTATTCGCCCGGTTTGGCGTTTTTGGGGATGGGTATGCCGCGCGTTTCGGTGATCCCCTCACCCGCGGCCCAGGTGGATGTGGGTTTCTCGCCGTTGCGCGGCGGGCTGTCTAGCGCGGCAATTTGCTCCCCGCCTGCGCCCAGAACATGCACAAACACGGTGTAATCTGCGCTGGGTTTGGCGATGGCTCTCCAGGTCAGGTCAAATGTGAGCGTGTCGCCCGCGCTCACCTGCGGCGTTCGCAATCGGATCCCGCTGAGTTGAATCGCGTTCCCAAACTGCGCGGTTAGCGGCGTTGCTGGCAGGTCGCCCGCGCCATCCAGCAAAACATACAACCCCAGCGCGGCGTCTTGAAAACCCTGCTGGTAAATGCGCGCGCCAAGTTTGTTTAGGTCTTGCGCGGGTTGGGGCAGGGGCTGCATGGTGGCCGCGTTGCCATAGCTCACCAACCAGACACGCCGCGCCGCGTTTTGCGCCAAAAATTCTTTTAGCATTGCGCTGGCCTGCGCGGGCTGGGCGTATAAATCGTTGCTCATCAGCCAGATGGGTGTGCCGGTTGGGCCGTAATAGGCGTAATGCGGGTATTGGTCGCTGTTTAGCAGCACGGCTACATCGCCCGGTTGCGCCCGCTGGCGCAGCGTTTGCAAAAGATCGCGGTAGCCGCTTTTTTGCCACGCCGGGTTGTATTGCAAAATGTTGCCATACACAAAACCCATCCCCAGCATGATGGCCACCGCGATGGGCATGGCTTTGCCCAGGTGGCCCACCCGGCGAGCGGGAATGAACCACCCGCCTGCCAAAATTGCCAGCGGGGTGATGGCAAAAATCAGATAGCGCGGGTTAAAGTCTGGCACGATGGCCCCCGGCGAGGCGGTGAGCAGCACCAACCCAAACGATGCGATGATCCACGCGAACCCCAGCGCGGCCCAACGCCGCGTGGCGCGGTTTTGCGCCAGCATCACGCCGCCCAGCAAAGCCAGCGCAAACAACAAAAAGCCAACAAACGCCATCTCTGGCTGCGCCCGCAAGCCCAGCATCAGGCCGTTCACGCCGCGCTGAAAGTTGGTTAGCATTTCATTTGGCGTGGCAAACACGCGCCCGCGCCCGCCCGCCGCCCGGCCAAGATAACGCCATTGCAGGCCAAAAAACCATCCGCCAAAAACCAGCGCAATTGCCAAGTGCGCGGCCAGCCATTGCCCCATCACCCGCGCGTTTTTTTGGCGCAAAGCGTGAATGAGCAAGGCCAGCGCGTTGACCAGCAAAATGCCCACGCCGTAAAAGTGGGTGAACAACGCCCCCAGCGAGAACAGCGCCAGCGCCAGCCAGCCGCGCCAGCCAGCGCGGGGTTGGTTCAGCAAAATAATCGTTTGGCTGATGGCCGCCGCGCTGAACATGGCTGCCAGCGCATACATCCGCGCCTCTTGCTGAAAGTACACCATGATGGGGGCGCAGGCGACGAAGGTGGTGACAAACGTAGCGCCCGGAGCGGTCTGCCGAACTTGTTCGGACGTGCTCCGGGCGCTGGATGAAGCCCGCCACACAAACGCCACGCCCAGCACGCCGCACAACACGCTGAGAAAGCGCAGCGAAAACTCGGAATCGCCGCCAAAAACGCGCTGAACGCCAAGCAGGAGGTGGTAGAGCGGCGGCTGGGCATCCAGCCCGCCCACGAGCGCAAGGGCGCTTTGCTGGCTGGCCCACCACGAGTAGGCTTCATCGCCCCAAAGCGCGCGCTGGCTCAGCCCGGCCACGCCCAATCCAAACGAGGCAAGGCACAACAAAAATGGAAGAAAAGCGCGTTTTGACAAACAAAATTACGAATTACGAATTACGAATTACTAATTACGAACAAATAATTTTTAATTCGTAATTGGTAATTAGTAATTCGTAATTCACTTGATGCACAAATACATTTCGCCGTAAGCCAGCCAGTTGGTGATGTATTGGTTTTTGACAAACAAGCCCACCTTCCAGTTGCCCGCGGCCAATTCATTGATATTGAACTGGTATGTGCCTTTGGGGGTCACATCCACCTGGCGCGCCCCGCCGCCAGCGTTTCCGCCGCACCCGGCCTGGCCGTCAATGCGCAGTTGAATTTGATCCACACCCGCCAGATGCCACGCCGCGATCAGCGTTTTGTTGGTGCCGCGATTGTAATCGCCAGAACTGCCTTCAATAAAGCGTAAATCCTCAATTACGCAGAACTTGTACTCGCCGTGGCTGTCTGTGTCTTTGCCGCGCCAGGTTGGGCTGGATGGGTTGCATTCGGCCTGGTTGGGCGTGGGAGAAACAGCCGCCACGGGCGTTGCGGTGATCACCGCGGTGGGCGCAAGCGTGGGCGGCGGCGGCAAAGTTGGCAGGGGCGGCGCAACCACCACCGGCGCTTTCACGGCGGCATCGTTGGCTTGCACAAGCTCGGCAAATACCCAGCCCAGGCCGTTTGGCGATTTGTCAAACAAAATCTGAAACCACTTTTCATCTGCGCTGCGGCCTTTGACAATGGCGGTCGCATCTTTGTTGAGCTGGCCCAGCATAGAGTAGCGCGTGTCTGGGCCAGAGCGAATGTTTGCAAATTCGTTTGTAATCACCACGCTGGCGGTGAGCGAGGTTGGCGCGGCGGTTGGCGCGGCGGCCGTGGGCGCAACGGTTGGCGCGGCGGTTGGCGCAATTTGCGGGGCTGGCGTGGGCGATGGCGCCCCGGTGGATGTCACCATCACCGGGTCCGATGACCCCAGCACGGCGTTATCCAACCCAAAGGCGCGCAACAAAATGATGTGCGACCCGTCGCTCATGGGCGTCCAGGCAATGCCATCCAACGGAATTTGGGGCGCGCCCTTGGCCGCGTCTGGCGCAACCACATCGGCCAGCTTTGCCCCATCCACCCAAACTTCCACGCGGGTGATGGCTGCCCCGCTGGCGCTGCCTTTGATGGTGAGCGCTTTGCCAATCTCGGCTTTGGCCCCATTTGCGGGCAGCTCAATTTTGATTTGCGTGGGCGCGGGTGTTCCGCCCCCGCACCCGCTCAGCGCCAGCGCACAAGCCAGCGCAGACGCAAGTGCGCGCGCGTCGAAAGAGAGTGTGTTTAATCTTTTCACCTTAACATTTTACGCCGCGCCAGCGGCTGGCGCAATTTTTGTGAAGGATGGGGACAGGGGCGCGAAATTTTGCGCCTTCATCCTCATCTGCCATGTTGTTTTTATGGACAATAACCCATGCTATACGATAATTGACGAAGACAAAAATGGCTAAATCTATTCGTCAATTTCTGCCCCAGCTTTTTGCAGAGTTTCTGGAAAGCGAGCAGGCATCGGGCGTCATCCTGATTGTTTGCACGCTGATTTCTCTGCTTATTGCCAGTTCGCCCGATGGCAAAGATTATGCCGCCATCTGGCATATTGAGCTTGGTTTTGACACAGGCCCCATCCACCTGAAGCACAGCCTGGAGTTTTGGATTAACGATGGCCTGATGACCATCTTTTTTTTGCTGATTGGGCTGGAGATTGAACAAGAAATTTACGTTGGCAAATTATCCGATCTTCGCAACGCTTTGCTGCCCATTTTTGCGGCCATTGGCGGCATGACCGTCCCCGCGCTCATTCACTTTGGGCTTAATCATGGGCTGCCCACGCAGAGCGGCTTTGGCGTGCCCATGGCTACCGATATCGCGTTTTCGCTGGGTGTTTTGGCCTTGCTGGGCAGCCGCATCCCGCTGGCGCTCAAAGTTTTTCTCACCGCGCTCGCCATTATTGATGACCTGGGCGCAATTGTGGTGATCGCGCTGTTTTATTCCAGCAATTTCTCGCTGGTTTATTTGCTGCTGGCGCTGGGTGTTTTTGCCGCGCTGCTTGTTCTCAACCGGATGGGTGTGCGAAGTTTGGCGGTGTATCTAATAGCGGGTGTGTTCATGTGGTATTTCATGCTGCAATCGGGTGTGCATGCCACACTGGCCGGGGTGCTGCTGGCGTTTGCCATCCCGTTTGGCGATGGCGGTGAAGATTCGCCATCCTACAAACTGCAACATGCATTGCACAAGCCGGTGGCTTTTAGCATCATGCCTCTGTTCGCGCTGGCAAATACCGTTATTTCTCTGGCTGGCGACTGGGCAACGAATCTGATCACGCTGAACACGGCGGGAATTTTTGCCGGTTTGGTGGTTGGCAAACCGCTGGGCATTATTTTAGCCAGCCGGGTCGCGGTGGCGCTCGGCATCTCCAACCTGCCCGAAGATGTGAGCTGGAAGCATCTCATTGGCGCGGGGTTGCTGGGCGGCATTGGGTTCACCATGTCCATCTTCATCACGCTTTTGGCCTTTGACGACCTCGGCGTGGTGGAACGCTCCAAGATCGTCATTTTGTTCAGCTCGCTCATCGCTGGCACGGCGGGTTTTGTGTGGCTTCGGTATTCAGCAACGCAGAAAACCTAATTTCGCACGGGTAAAGATGCAAAATTAGAGACGCAAAATTTTGTGTCTCTACGATTTTTGCTCAATCTTTCTTTTGCGCGGTTCTGGCAAAAATGCCGATGGCCGGTGTGAGCAGCGCGGCGCTAAAGGCCAGCGCGGCCCGTAGCGAGGCGTTGCCGATCAGGCCAACCACCGGCCCGCCCGCCACCTGCCCCAGCGCGTCGGCCTGGCCGTAGGTAGAAAGCACGGTGGCCCGCACGCTGGAATCGCTCTCGCCAATTTGCTGGTTTTGCCACGCCAAAATAATGGGCGCAATCCCGCGCCGCAAAGACACCGCCGCCAAATACACGCCAATGGCGAGGACAAAATTCTGAGCCAGCGCAAACCCCATCAAACACACAAACCAGATGGCGCTGAGCCACGCCAGCCGCCGCGCCACCGCCCGCGAGTCGTTCTGGTCAAGGCCGCGCCGCGCCACGCCCACCATGCCCACGCCGCCCAAATGTCCGGCCATGCGGGTCAGGCCAACCCACACCGCGGCGGGCAGGGTGATGAAACCCGGGATGACAAAATTTTGCATCAAGTGCGCTGTCCACAACCGGTCAAAGCCCTCGGAGTATGCCCCCAAAACAAAGAACAGCAACAAAAAAAGCATGAGCAGCGGCTTGCCGCGAATCACCCGAACGCCCTCCACAAACGTGCCAAACAAATGGTGCAGCAAACTCTCGTGCGTTCGCGGGCGAGGCTTAAAGTTGGTCTCTGGCATCGCCATCGCCAGAAAAACGCCCAGCCCCACGCACAGCAAACCGCCAATAATGATGGGTAAGTTGACCGGCAAAAACGCCGCCAGCCCAATCCCCATCGCCGCGCCCAACACGCTGGCCACCCCGCCCACTTGCGAGGCGCGCGCAAAAATTGCGCTGGCTTTGCTCTGGCCGATCTCGTCCACCAACCACGCCTCCAGCGCGCCAGAATGAAATGTCCAGCCCACGCCCCACACCACCTGCGCCAGCAGCAGCACGCCAAAACTCAGCGCCGCGCCCTCAATGATGAAGCCCAGCCCGACCAGAAAAAAGCTGATGACAACCGAAAGGCGGCGGCCAAACACATCGGCCACAATGCCGGTGGGCATCTCTGCCACCAGCGCAGAAAGTTCCAAAACCGTGCCGGTGAGCACAAGCTGCAACGGGTCAAGCCCAATCCGCTGCACCTGGTTCACCATGCTCACGGTGAAAATAATGTTGACGAAAACGCTGAACGCGCCTTCAATGATGAGATAGACGGCAGGCGCGGAAAGACGACGCATATTTAATTGCCGGTAATCGGCGGCTAGCGGTTAATTGCCAGCAAAACTTTGCCTTTTGTGTTGCGGCCTTCCAAATACGAATGCGCCTGCGCGGTGTCTTTTAGCTCAAATACTTTGTCAATGCGCACATCCAGTTTGCCCGCCGCGACCCAATCAAACAAATCGTTGCAGCGCCCTAAAATTTCCTCGCGGGTGAGGGCATACGCGCCCAGGCTGGGCCGCGTGACAAACAACGAGCCTTTGGCGTTCAGAATTTGCAAATCAAACGGTTCCACCTGGCCGCTGGCCCCGCCATACAAGGCCATCAGCCCGCGCGGGCGCAGCAGGTTCAAGCCTTTCATAAACGTGTCTTTGCCCACCGAGTCGTAAACCACATCCAGACCTTTGCCGTTCATCAGCCGCTTTACCTCGGCCTCAAAATCGTGCTGGCGATACAAAATTACGTCATCGGCCCCGGCCTTTTTTGCCAGCGCGGCCTTCTCTTCGCTGCCAACGGTGGCAATCACCCGCGCGCCGCAAATTTTGGCAACCTGGGTGAGCAGCAGCCCAACCCCGCCCGCCGCGGCGTGAACCAAACACACATCGCCCGGCTTGAGCGCGTAGGTGCTGCGGGCCAAATAGTGCGCGGTTGCGCCTTGCAGCATCAGGGCGCAGGCTTGCTGGTCGGTGATGGCATCTGGGACGGGGACGAGCTTCCACGCGGGCACGATGGCGTATTCGGCATACGAACCCAGCGTCATGGCCCAGGCCACGCGCTGGCCGATGTGCGTATTCCGTGTCTCGTCGCCCAGCGCTTCCACAACGCCCACGCCCTCCATCCCCAGCGTGGCGGGCAGCGGCAACTTATACACGCCAGAGCGTTGATACACGTCAATAAAGTTCAACCCGGCATAAGATAATTTGACCAGCGCCTCGCCCGCTTTTGGCTGCGGCGTGTCAATCTCTTCGTAAATCAGGGCGCTTTCATCGCCCGTGTGGTGTATGCGGATGGCTTTCATGCGCCGATTAAATCACAGAAAGCGCTACTTCAAGTTCACCAAAAACGTCAACAACTGGTCAATCTCGGTTGGCTTAAGGATGACGTTGTAATTGGTGGGCATTTGGCCGGGCGCGCATGGGCCAAGCGGGCAATTGTTTGGCACATACATGTTTGGCTCCAGCACAGATTCGCGCAAAAACTCCGCTGATGTTTTGGCTTTGCCTTTGTATTCCGGGTCTTTGAGCGCCTCAACCGCGTATTGATACACGTGCGTGAGGTTTGAGCCGACCTGCCCCTGCGTGCCCACGCCATCAATTGAATGGCAAGCCGTGCAACCAGTGCGCACGTAAATCGTTTTGCCCTGGTCGTAGGCCAGTTGCTCATCTGCGCCAAGCACAGGCGCAACCAGCGGTTTGGCGGTTGGGGGGATGGGTGTTTCGGTGGGTTGCGGCGTTGGCGGGATGGCGGTTGGGGTTGGCGCTGCGCCACCGCATCCACCCAAAACAACCGCGCCCAGAATGATGGCAGTCAACAGCCTGCCGCGCTGTTTTGTGATACTCAAGATGGGGTTAGGATACCTCAACCCGCGCTCTCGCCCTGCGTAAACGCAAACGCAACCGTGAACGTAAACGTAAACGTAAACGTAAACGTAGACGTAAGCGTAAACGTAAACGTAAACGTAGACGTGAACGTAGACGTAGACGTAGACGTGAACGCAACCGTAAACGTAAACGTAAACGTTCACGCACAACGTTCATTACTTCAAAATGTAATACGTTCCTTTCTTTTCGCCAATGCGCATGAGAACGCCTTTGTCCACCATGTCGGCCAGGTCCAGCCGCAGCGTCTCGGCAGACACATCCGGGCACAGGGTTTGGTAATCGCGGTTGGTGATGCGCCCGTGATTTTGCAGATATTGCGCGGCCCGCGCCTGCCGTTCATTCATGCCCTGCGCGTTCACATGCACCACCGGGGCCTCATCCACCGGCTGGGAAACAGGTTTGGCCGAGGGCGCGGCGGCGGACGCGTGGCGATCTGGCTTGTTTGTTTCTTTGTGGTTAGACATGAGCACGCTAAAGCTATACGCCGTGGCGTTAAAGCGCGGGGGCGGATGCCCGGCGGCGGTCAAATCCTCAATCATGCGATCCACGCCCAAGCCCAACTCCTCGATGTAACCCCACTGGAAAAGCCCTTGCACAATGCGCGGGTTGCGCGAGAAATGCTCCTCGATGATGTTGTCCAGCGTCATGTAACCGGCCAGCCCGCCGGGCGAAAGAATTTCCAGCCGGTCGGCAAACTTGCGAATCTCAATGCGCCGCCCGCGCACGCGGTAATCGCGGTGACACACGGCGTTGACCAACGCCTCGCGCACGGCGAACTCCGGGTATTCCATCACTTCTTGCCGCTCCAGACCTTTCACCACCGCGCCCACCCGCATCTCTTCCATCGTCACTTGGTAGGCCCGCTCAATCACCCGCGCCAGCGGCCCGCCAATTTCCTCGCGGCGGCCATAGCCCACCCGCCCGCCTTCTCCGCGCGGCTCCACGCCGGGAAACTTGACAAACACGATGCCGCTTTGGGGCACAAACGCCTGCGGGTTTTTGCCAAACAGCAAAATGCCCGCCACCGTTGGCTGGTTTTTGTAATCCAGCGCGCCAATCTCGCGCAAAAGCTGGTCTTGCGAGCTGGTCACGCGGCGGCGCGTGCGCTCCTCGCGCTTTTGGATGTATTCGCTCACGATGGCCGGGTCAAAATCGTCCATCACCGCGCCGGGCACGCTCTCGGCTTCATAATCGCCGGTGGTTTTGTTGGCCGCCAGCGAGCGCACCTCCTCGCCGGTGAGCACGCGATTTTTGCCGCTGGTTCGCACGATGGCCCGCCCATCGGCCAGGGTGTGCAGCTCTGGGCTGCGCGGCACATGCACAAAACACGGCGGGCCGCCCGCGTTTGCGCTGGTCTCAACCGTTGCCCGCACCGGCGGCTGGGTGATGGCCGCCGCCTGGCGCAACGCGCCTTCCACATCTTCTGGCGTCAAATGGGTTACAACGCGCCCGCGTTCGTCATACCCCAGCACAATGTTTCCGCCATCAGCGTTCGCCATCGCCACCAGCGTTTCTGCCAGCGCGGTTGTGTCGGCATCGGGCAATATCGCCAAAGTCTGAGGAGAGCGAGATGTTGTCATGTTTGGTTTTTGATATCTGAAAGCGCAAATTGGTTGGCGTACGCACTCCAAATATACGCTAAAAACTTTTGAGGTGCGCGCCGCCCATCTGAAAATGCAAACCCCTTCTCCAGACGCGATAAAATAGCGCAACTTCTCAATCACCACGCCGTGCTTGCGAGGACGGCAATACATTTTCTTTTTTCAGGAGCACAGTAAAACATGCGTTTTGGTATTCTCACAGGCGGCGGCGACGTTCCAGGCCTGAACCCCGCCATTAAAGCAGTGGTTATGCGCGCCCGCTCAGAAGGCCATGAAATGGTTGGCTTGCGGCGCGGCTGGGCCAGCCTTCTCAACTTTAATTTGTATGATGTGGTGGGCAGCCGCCGCGAGTGGACCATGCCATTGGATGAAGGCACCGTGCGCTCGATTGACCGCACGGGCGGCACGTTTTTGCACACCAGCCGCACCAACCCATCCAGCGTAAAACCTGGCGATGTGCCAGAATTTTTGAAGAAGGGCGCGATTTTTGGCGATGGCAGCGCGGCCAAATATGACTTTACGCCCCACGTGTTGGAAGTGGTGCAGCACCTCAAGCTGGATGCGCTCATCACCATTGGCGGCGATGACACGCTGAGCTACTCGGTCAAGCTGAACGACGCGGGCTTCCCGGTGGTCGCCATCCCCAAGACGATGGACAACGACGTGCGCGGCACGGATTACTGCATTGGGTTTGGCACGGCGGTCACCCGCGCCACCGAGTTCATCAACAATCTGCGTACCTCGGCGGGCAGCCACGAGCGCATCGCGGTGGTTGAGTTGTTCGGGCGCTACTCTGGTGAGACCTCGCTCATGGCCTCGTATATGTCCTCGGCAGACCGCTGCCTCATCAGCGAGGTACCGTTTGATGTGGACCGGCTGTGTGAGTTTGCGATTAAGGACAAGATGAGCAACCCCAGCCGCTACTCCATGATCGTCATTTCCGAGGGCGCGACGGCCATCGGCGGCGAAATGGCGCTGACCGGCGAGGCGGACGCGTTCGGGCATCGCAAACTGGGCGGCATTGGCGGCGAGGTGGCCGAGGCCATCAAGCGCAAAACCGGCCAAAACATCATTTATCAGAATGTGGCGTATCTCATGCGCTCTGGCGCGCCAGACGCGCTTGACCTGATGGTGGGCTTGAATTATGGCACGCTGGCCGCCGACCTGGCCAGCAGCCGCCAGTTTGGGCAAATGGTCGCCATTCAGGGCGGCAAATACACCACTGTCCCGTTCTCGGATGTGCGCGGTGGCGCAAGAACGGTGGATGTGAAGGAGCTTTACGACGAGCAGTTGTATAAGCCGCGCATTCAAAATATCGCCGGGAAACCGATGTTCTTGTATTAGAGAATTTGGGTTTGGTGTTCTCAAAAGCCCCGCAGATTGATTGAATCTGCGGGGCTTTTTGTTGCATAAAACCGATTGGACTTGCAGAAAAACAAAAAGAGAGCAGAATTTTTATCTGACTCGCTTTCACATTCGCGCAAGGGGGAAGGGGAACACGAATCTAAAAACCAGCCAAGTAAAAACTTCTGCTCTTTACCGAGTATATTATTTAGCGGACGGGCTTTGCGCAACATACTAAAGTATGGTGTTTGTGAAAAAAGGATAGCACGGCACCTTTTATGTAAATCAATTCTCGGTCAGCTTTTTTGTGTTCGTCATTAATTTGCAGGAAAATCAATTGGGATTGCCGATTCTTTAGTCGTCATGAATTACTCTCCGGTTTGCTGCATTTACGCAAAATGAATCTCAAGGGAGCTTCTGTTGTCATTCCCGCGAAAGCGGGAATCCACATCGCGACAAGCCAAAACACAATCTAAGACCAGCTCCTTGACAGTCATTTTGTCGGTTTGTTATAGATTTCCACGAAAGGGGGAATGACGATCTTGATTTTCGCGTAAACTCACCTGCAATTCAACGGAGAGGTGATTTTACGAAAGCATCTCAATCAACCTCATCGTATCCGCCTTCAAATTGCGAGAATGACGTTCCTCGGTTGGCCCCACGCAGGCGGGGCAGCCGCGCTCGCAGGCGCACTCGCGCATCCGCTCGGTGGCCATCCCCAAAAGCGCGGCGTGATGTTTGGCTAACTCCTCGCACAAACCCGTGCCGCCAGATGTGAGTTCATAAATGGTGATGGTGGGCAGGTGCATGTGGGCGCTGTGCCAATCCGCGTTCACCGAGAGATCGCCCGGGTCGCACATCACAAACAATGGCGCCAAATTGCCCAGCAAATACGCCAGCCCTTCCAGCGCGGTGGGCGCACTCTCCGCCGTCTCAATTTTGGGATGGCAATCCGAGCACACGGTCATCAAATTTTCCAACACGTTGGCCCGCAGGTAATTGTCGTTCTCGCCGGGGATGTAGCCAAAGGTGCGGAAGGGAACCTTGTGATGCACATCGTGCTGGCGCATGGCCGATTCCGGCTTGCCGCACACCTGGCACACGTAGCCATCGCGGGCGCGGGCGGCGGACCGTTGCGCTTGCCAGTTGGGGCCATACTCATTTGGCAATTTCAGCACACCCTCTTTTGCCAGTTGTTTGGCCATTTCTTCTGGCACGGCAAACCAATACCCGGTGGTGAAGAGATGCTGATCGGGCAGATCAATCACACCCCAGTTGAGCGTGCGATGCGTGTTGAACTGCACTTCGCGGTAACGCACCGCGCGGCTGGTCACCTCCAGCTCACCAGAGTGAGGCTGACGCTGTGCGATTGAAATCGCATCTTGCGGGCTTTCAGCCGAGCGTCCACCTGTGTGGACGCCCAGATGCGCCGGCGCAGGCCGACGTTCAGCCAAAGGCTCATTAGGTGCGACTTCAGTCGCCTGCTTGGTCTCAAATTCCTTCAACACCCTCACCTCCGAGACCACGCTGGCATCGGTGAAATAATCGGCGTTGGTTTTGCGGGCGGTGGCGCGGCCATTCTCCCAATCCAACTCAACAATTTGATACGGCTCGCCCTGATGAATATAAATTGCCCCAACATGCACGCGCGAGGGCGCGGTGACACGTTCGGTGTCGCCGATTAAATTGCCAGAGGTGTCCAGCACAATCACGCGGTCGCCCGCGCCGCGCAGGCTCACCGCGTTGGCGGGGTAACTCTCGCCCACCCAGGTATATTTTGTTTTTGGTTCGGGCGCAAACATGGGGCTGATGGGTGTGCCGCTGGCATGGACATCGCCTTCTTCCGCGAGCGCGTCCAGCAATTCATCTATGTTTATCCCGCCAAAATTTTCGCCGCGCACAAACGGCAATTCAAACGTGGCGCAGGCCACATGCGCCGCCAGCACCCCCAGGTTGTTGGGGTCAATCCGCGCGAACTCTGGCGATTGCCTAAACAAATACTCCGGGTGTTGCGCCAAATATTGATCCAGCGCGGTGGCGTTTGCTACCATCACCGCCAGCGAGGTCTGCCTTCTGCGCCCGGCGCGGCCTGCCTGCTGCCAAAAACTGGCGATGCTGCCCGGATAACCTTGCATCACGCAAGCGTCCAGCTCGCCAATGTCAATGCCAAGCTCCAACGCGTTGGTCGCCACCACCCCGCGCATCTCGCCGTTGCGCAGGCCCTTCTCAATCGCGCGGCGCTCTTCTGGCAGGTAGCCGCCGCGGTACCCCGCGATGGACGAAAGACGGGAGACCGATGACGGCTTGTCCCCCGTCCTCCGTCTCCCATCTTCCGTCTTCTCCCGCAAATACGTCAACAAAACTTCTGTGTCTTGCCGCGTGCGGGCAAAGCAGATGGTTTGCAGGCCGGCCCCAACAAATCGCGCGGCGATGTCTCGCGCCACAAACGCGCTGCTGCGGCGCACGCCCATCTCGGCGTCCACCATTGGCGGGTTAACAATGATGACATGCCGTTCCCCGCGCGGGCTGCCATCGTCATTCACCAGCGTCACGGGCTGCTCAATCAGCCGCTCGGCGTGGTCTTTTGGGTTGGCAATGGTCGCGCTGGCAAGAATGAACACCGGCTTAGCGCCATAAAACTGGCACACCCGCCGCAACCGGCGAATGACGTTTGCCACGTGGCTGCCCATGACGCCGCGATACACGTGCAGCTCGTCAATCACCACAAATTTAAGATTCTTAAAAAATGCCGCCCAGCGGGTGTGATGCGGCAGGATGCCGATGTGAAGCATGTCGGCGTTGCTCACCACCACCCGCGCCTCGCGCCGTATATCTGCGCGTTGGCCTTGCGGTGTGTCGCCATCATAGGCGTTCACAAGGGTGATGGATTTCGCGGCCTGCGCGGTTTCCATCTGCCCCAGCATGGCCCGCAGGGTGGAGAGCTGGTCTTGCGCCAGCGCTTTTGTGGGGAACAGGCACAACGCGCGGGCATCGGGCTCCATCGCCAAGGTGTTGAGGATGGGCACGGCAAAACACAACGATTTGCCCCCCGCCGCGCTGGCGACCACCGCCACGTTCTCGCCGCGCAACGCGGCCTCAATGGCCTGCGCTTGATGAATGTACAGCTCGTCAATCCCGCGCCGTTTTAGCATTTCCACAACCGGCTGGCGGATGGCACTGGGGAAGGGCGCGGTGCGCGCGGCCTGCGCAGGCGCAAACTGCCACGCGCTCACATCGCGGGTAAAAACCGCATCCGCCCGCAACTGCTCAATCATCTCGGCAACACTCATGCGGCCAGTATACGTTTTGCAGTTTGTGGCGCATTGTTCCATCTCATTTGGAATTACACAGTTTTCGTGCGCACGAAGATCGTGTAAAAAAGCGGCGTGAATAAAAACGTGACGCTTTCCGCCGATGCAGTTTTGCTTGGGCAGGTGCGCAAATGCGCCGAAACCGAAGGCAAAACGCTCAACGTGCTTTTCCGCGAATGGCTCACCCATTACACGACCCAGCCAGGCGTGGAAGAGGATTACGCCGCGTTCATGCGAGATATGAAGCACATTAAAGTCGAGCGCAAGTTCACCCGCGAAGAGATGAGCGAACGCCGCTAACCTGCGCGGGCAATTAACCTCGCGGGGTTTTGCATTTTGAACTCCCCGCCCGCACTATAATCCCAAACGTCATGGCAAACTTTCAACTTTTAAAAGACCTGATTCAACCTGCGCCGACCAAAATTGTTTTGCTGGTCATGGACGGGCTGGGCGGTCTTCCCCGACCGAGCGACAACAAAACAGAACTTGAAGCGGCCAATACCCCCAACATGGATCGCCTTGCGCAAGAGGGTTGCCAGGGCCAGCATTACCCGGTTGACATTGGCATCACCTCTGGCAGCGGGCCGGGCCACCTCGGCTTGTTTGGCTACAACCCAATCAAATACGAGATTGGGCGCGGCGTGCTGGAGGCCGTGGGCATTGGCTTTCATGTCACCGACCGCGATGTGTGCGCGCGCGGCAACTTCTGCACGTTGGATGCGGCGGGCAACATCACCGACCGCCGCGCCGGGCGCATTCCCACCAGCGTGTGCGAGCAGTTGGTCAAAAAGATCAATGATGCGCACATTGAAGTGGAGCCGGGCGTGGAAATGTTTGTGCAGGCTGTGCAAGATTATCGCTTTGTGGTGGTCATGCGCGGCGATGGCCTGAGCGCCAACATCAAAGAGACCGACCCGCAAAAAACCGGCGTGCCGCCGCTCAACGCGGTCGCAGAAGATGAAGCCTCCAGGCACACGGCAGAACTCTTTAACAAATGGATTGCGGAAGCCACAAAAGTCATCCGCAACGAAAGCCCCGCCAACGGCATGACCCTGCGCGGATTTGCCAAAGAGCCGGGCCTGCCCAAATACAAAGAGGTGTACGGACTCACCGCCGGCGCGATTGCCGTCTACCCCATGTACCGCGGTGTGGCCGCGCTGGTGGGGATGGAGCGCGTGGAGCATCACGCGCACTCGGTGCTGGAAGAGTTCCAAACCGCCGCGGCCAACTGGAATAAATATGATTTCCTGTTCATTCACGTGAAATACACCGATAGCCGCGGCGAAGATGGCAACTTTGACGCCAAGAAGGCCGTGATTGAAGAAGTGGACGCCGCCTTGCCGGAGCTGCTCAAACTCAAGCCAGATGTGCTCATCATCACTGGCGATCACAGCACACCCAGCCAGCTCAAGAGCCACTCGTGGCACCCGGTGCCGCTGCTGCTTTGGGCGCCCGCCACCGTTCGCCCAGATGACTCAACCGCGTTTGGCGAGCGCCAGGCCGCGCACGGCGGTCTCGGCACGATTCACGCCGAAGACATCATGACCCTCGCCCTTGCCCACGCTCAGCGTTTGGCAAAGTTTGGGGCGTAGAAAAAGACCGAAGACGGGGGACGGAAGACGATTTATTGCCGTCTTCCGTCCTCCGTCGCCCGTCTCCCAATGCTCTCCAACTTCCTCGCCTTTCTGGCAGTGTTTACGCTCGTCTTGCTGCTGGAGCGCGTAATACACCGCGCCTTGCAGGAAGTCATGCTCCTCATCACCGCCGATTCATACCGCGCCACCGCCTTGTATTCCATCGTGCTTCTGCCCGGCGTGGCCTTGCACGAGGCCAGCCACGCCCTGATGGCGGTTGTGCTGGGCGTGAAAGTCCGCAAATTCTCGCTCTTTCCGCGCAAACAAAACGGCGGCATTCAGCTTGGCATGGTGGAGATCAACAACACAGACGCGTGGCGTTCCAGCTTGATTGGGGCCGCGCCCATGCTGACAGGCATCCTCGCCCTCATGCTCATCGGCTGGTTTGTGTTTGATTTTGGGCAAATGCGCGCGGCCATCACCACCGGCGAGTTCACTGGATTTTTAGATGCGCTGCTGGCCGTTTTGCGCACGCCCGATGCGTTTTTGTGGTTTTACGTCGTGTTCGCCATCGCCAACACCATGATGCCCTCGCCCTCAGACCGGCAGGCGTGGCCCTCGGTCATTTTGGTGATGGTGCTCGTGGGCGCCGCGGTGTTGTTTATTGGGCGGATGGATTTGGTGCGCGTCATTTCTCCGTTTGCCAGCGACGGCCTGCGCTGGTTGTTGGCCGCTTTTGTCATCACCGCGTTTATTGATGTTCTTGTCATCGCCGCGCTCATCACCTTTAAGTTTTTTGTGGAGCGCGTGAGCGGGCGGCGCTTGCGATATTAACCCCAAGGGTCAGATTGCTTCAAGTGGTCTGACCTTTTTGACCCATGATCTTTTCGGATTTACTCCAACTCCCCGTCGCCTGCGACCTCATCACCGGCAAAACAGGCGCTGTTTTGGTGATGGGTGACCGGCGCGGCGAAATAGCCATTAGCAGCAAAGAGGCGCGGCGAGGCGTGGCCGCCCGCGTGTTCTTTGGCCTGCCTGTGCATACCTCGCCCGCGCCGGTGCTTATGCGCAGCCTGCTCACCGAGCGCGGCGCGCGGTTCGATGACTTCTCGCTTTTTGCGTGGATTGAGGAAAATTATCTGGCCCAGCCCCGCGCCGACATCGTTGGCCTGATGCCCAACGGTGTGCAACCGCTGTTTTTTTTGCGCGATCTTGACCTTGACCTCCCGCCCGAAGCGTATGTGCGCGAGGGCGAAGCATGGGCGCGGGTGAGAGGCGTTGTGGTTGTTCGGGAATCGCAGGGGTCAGAGCGCTTCGAGCGCTCTGACCCCTTTTCGCTAGCCCTTCGCTATGCGTTGCCCAACGAACAAAAACTTGTGGATGAACTGCAAGCCGCCGCGCGAGACAACGCCTCTCTTCGCGCGGCCATCCGCGCCCGCCGCAAAATCCATCCCCCAGAAGTGTTGCGCGTGTGTGATGCGTGGCGTGTGCTGGCGCAAGCCGCGCCGCTGCTGGCCTGCGACCCATCCGACCCCAAAGCCATCCTTTCGTTGGGTGAAACTTTCATGGCGCTCTAATCGTATTCAAATAGGCCTGAGAAAAAATGACAGGTGATAGTTTGAAATAACCTTTGGAGGCAGATAAGAAATGAATCAACCACCGCAAAATCAGGTGAACGCTTTGATGGGGCTTGTAAACCGCGGACGCCTGCTGGTCCGTCTCATGAAAGACCCGCGGGTCCCCACCGCGCTCAAGGCCATTCCCATTCTGCCTTTGGCTTACGTCGTCTTTCCAATAGACATCGTCCCAGATTTCATCCCTGTGCTCGGCCAGTTGGATGATATTGGGGCAGTTTTGTTGGGCATCGAGACGTTTATTTCGCTTGTGCCAAATGATATTGTGGTGGAACATCAAAACGCCATCGCGGGTCATGCGCCGGGCGCCGCGCCGGGCGCGTCTGCCAACGATTCGGTGATTGATGGCTCGTGGCGCGAAGTAAAGTAAATTGCGCGATTGCTTCATTGAATATCGGCGCTGTTTCATGTTTTGAAGGGGACAGCGCCGAGTTTCGTTTTTTATAAGCCCCAGCGTTCGCGCGCGCTGGCTTCAATTTTGCCAAACACCAAACGATCTACCAGCAGCCCCAGCGCGATGATGACCAGCATGACGGCGATGACCTGGCTCATGTCGTTTAGCTCACGCCCCATCGTGAGCAAATGCCCCAGCCCAATGCTCACGTAAAGCAGCTCGGCGGCCATGAGCGAGCGCCACGCAAATGACCAGCCCATCTTTAGCCCGGTGATGATGGCGGGCAAAGCGGCGGGCAAAATCACCCAGCGATAAAGATTTAACCCTTTTGCGCCCATGTTTGCCGCCGCGCGAAGATACAACGGCGGCGTGTTTTTTACCCCCGCTTCTGCCGCCAGTGTGATTGAAAACAGCGCGCCCATCACCACCACAAAAATCATGGCCGTCTCGCTCAGGCCAAACCAAATCAAAGCCAGCGGCAGCCAGCAAATGCTGGGCAACGCCTGCAAACCCAGGATCAGCGAGCCAAGCGTTTCATTCAGCAGACGGTTGCGGCCCAACGCCAGCCCAAGACCAATCCCCAAAACCGCCGAGATGGCAAACCCCAGCAACAAACGCTGCAAAGATGCGACGATGCCGATGAGCAAAGAGCCGTTTTGCAGGCCGCGCAACAAAGCCCGCCCAACACCCATCGGCGAAGGAAAAATATATTCCGGCCAAAGTTTGGCCCAGACCAGCCCCTGCCATGCCAGCAGGAGCAGCGCAAAAAAAATCACGCGCCGGGCGATGGGATTAGTCAGCGTTTTCATCTCGCATCTCCTTCATGATCTCCAACGACAAATCCACCACCGCGTAGCTTTCAATTTGGCGCGGGCGCGGCAGGTTCACCTCAAAAATTTTTTTGATGCGGCCCGGTCTGGCCAGCAAAACCACCACGCGGTCGCCCAGCACCACCGCCTCGCGCACATTGTGCGTAACAAACAAAACCGTTTTGATTGTTTCAGACCAAATTGTTTGCAGCTCATCGTGCAAAGAGTCGCGGGTTTGCGCGTCCAGCGCGCCAAACGGCTCATCCATCAGCAACACATTTGGGTTGATGGCTAATGCGCGGGCCAACGCCACGCGCTGCTTCATCCCGCCAGAAAGTTGATGAATATACGTTTGCTCAAAATCTCGCAAATGCACCATGTCAAGAAATCGCCGCGCGGTTTCGCGGCGTTCTTTTGCGGGCATGCCCTGCATGCGCAAACCAAACTCAACATTGTCCAGCGTGTTCATCCAGGGGAACAACGCCGCCTCCTGAAAGATCATGGCGCGGTCTGGCCCGCTTGCGCGGATGGGCTGCCCATCGCACAACATCTCGCCGCTGGTCGGTTGATCCAGACCGGCAACCATGTTCAGCAAGGTGGATTTTCCGCAGCCCGATGGCCCAAGAAAACAGACAAATTCACCGGGTTTTATTTTTAGCGAAACGTCTTTCAGCGCGGCGATGGACCCCGCTTTTGTTTGAAAAACCTTGCTCGCATTTTTTATTTCAACTGCAAACATGCTCTTACCTTGCCTGCGGCAAACCGCGCTCTTGCAAAACAGTATTTAGGATGGATAAATCAAGGATGTTTTTGATATCTGGCGCGGTGTCTCCCAAAAATCCAAGCTTAAAAGCCGCATCGGCCGAGGTGAACAGGGATGAACCAAGCGGATTGTAGGTGATTTTTTGCCGCCCCCACGCCTCATCCAAAATTTCTGGCGCTAATTTGGCGCCGGTCAGCCGCTCAATCTCCGCGTTCAACTTTGTTTTAGCCGCGGCGGGGTCGGCGTTGATGCGCTCGGTCAACGCCACGTGCGCGGCCAAAAAGGCTTTTACCAGGTCGGGATGTTCCTTCAAAAATTTTGCGCTCACAATCAGGCAGGTGGTGGAAAATTCGCCGTCCGGCCACAAATCGCGCTCATCCAGAAAAATGGCGCCGCCCGCCTCGCGGGTCAGCCGCGCCCCCCAAGGCTCTGGCACCCAGGCGGCGTCAATTTCCTTTTTGCGGAACAGGGTGATGATGTCTGGGTTGGCGGTTGGGATCACCTGCGTGTCGCCGCCGACCTCTTTGAGTTTTATCCCTTGTTTTTGCAGCCACATCTTTAGCGCCACATCTTGCGTGTTGCCCAGTTGCGGGCTGGCAATTTTTTTGCCGTGAAAATCCGCGGCTGTTTTAATGCCCGCATCGCCGCGCACCACCAGCACGGCCCCGCCACTGGTGGCGCCGCCAATAATTTTTAGCGCCGCGCCGTTCGATTTAACATAGCCGTTGATCGCAGGGTTGGGGCCAATGTAAGCCAGATCAATTTGCCTGGCGAACAACGCCTCGATGACCGATGGCCCGGCGTTAAAAACTTTTGCGTCAATTTGAGCGGCGCTGCCCAATGTTTTTTGGAACGTCCCATCTGCTATTCCAATCACCCCTTGCGAATGGGTGATATTGGGAAAGTAGCCAACCCGCACCGGGGTTGGCGCGGCTGGGTTTGCTGGGTTTGATGAGGCGGCGCAGCCTCCTGCGAGCGCAATCATCAGCGCGGCCAGGGCCGCAAATGCATTTTTCATTGTCTCCTCAAATAGCTTTTATCACATCAAATTAGTATGATTTACGCGCAAAAAAACTAAATCACATCCGCGAGCGTTGTTGCCTCCATCTTCTTTGCCACATAATCCCGAACATCCTTTAGGACTTTGACCAGGCGCTTTTCTTTTTCAACCGGAGTTGATTCATAAAAATACGTGCTGACCGATTCGGTTGGGGCCAGAGCGCCATCAAACAAGCGGATGATTTCTGCCAGCGAGATTTGATTTGCGGGTTTTGCAAGGCAATATCCGCCTTGTTTGCCGCGGGCGCTCCTCACGTAATGCGCGCGTTTGAGCGCCTGCATGATCTGCTCCAGAAATTTTCGGGGAATTTTCTGTGTTTGAGAAATGCTCTCCACCGAGATAAATTCAGCGGGTTTGGCGCGCGCCAAATGCGCCAACGCCAGCAGGGCATACTCGCTCCGATACGTGAGCTTCATGCCTTGAATATACCACTGGTTTGGTGGGAATTGGCGTGTTACACAAACTCAACCGCAACCTGGGCGCAGTCTTCCACCGGGTTGGCCAGTTGAATCACGGCGCTGTTTGGGATGATTCGCGCGGAGTTGATTGCCCCGCACACAAACACGGGGTAAACGCCGGGCGCGGGCAGGGCGTGTTCGGGTGGCACGCGCACCGCCCGCGGCGCAGCCACCACGCCCTTCACGCTAAACGGGCGGCCCAGCGCCTCGCCCACCGCCGCCACATCCCCCAGCGCCAGCTCTGCCCGAATGCGCGTGCTGGAAATAATTCGCCGCGCATCTTGCACCGGCACAACCACGTTTACCGCAAACCCGCGCTCTGCGCCACGCGCGGTTAAAAATGCAATATCGCCCTGGCGTTTGCTGCCCATCGCAAAATCCGCGCCCGCCCAAAGGCTCGCCATTTTCAGGTCGGCGCACAGCCAGTTCACCATCTCATCTGCGCTGATGGCCGCCGTGCGCGCGTCAAACGCCATCACTAGCAACACATCCACGCCCAGCGCCTCCATGGCTTCGGCCTTCTCATCGGGCAGGGTCAGGTAGGGCACATCGCCACGCCCCAGCGCCGCGCGTGGGTGCGGATGAAATGTGATGACCGCGCTCTGCGCCGCGCGTTGCGCCGCATCTTCCATCACCTGGCGGATGAGATATTGGTGCCCCAAATGCACGCCGTCAAACGTGCCAATGGCGCACACGCTGGGCCGCGCAGCTTTGTAATTCCAAACGTCGTGTATGACCTGCATCTTCACTCGTGAACCAAAACTTTAACGGGCCGCAGTTTTTGGGCGGCGGGGTCGTATTCGCCAACAGCCATAAACCGACCAGCGGAGTCGTAGACGCGGCGCAGCCCGCTCCCATCCCCGCCCGCTGGAAAGGGCGAAATGGCAATTCCTCGCGTGAATTTTTGTGCCTGATCCGCGCTCAGATCGGCGCGGGGAAAATGTTGGGCGGCCAAATCCATTGGCAAAAGCCGCGCCTGCGCCTGCTCTGGTGTCAGCGCGTCCAGCGGCGCGGCCTCGCGCACGTCAAACGCGCCCACCCGCGTGCGCCGGAGGGCGCTCAGGTGTGCGCCGCACCCCAATGCCTCGCCCAGGTCACGCGCCAACGCGCGGATATACGTTCCGCTCCCGCAATCCACGCTCAGGCGCAAGGTGTCCGCGCCAGCCAGAGCCACATCCAGCCGATGGATGACCACGCGGCGCGAGTCCAACTCCACCGTTTCGCCTTTGCGGGCCAGCGCATATGCCCGCACCCCGTTTTTGCTGATGGCGCTAAATTGCGGGGGAATCTGCTCAATTTGGCCGATGAATTGGGCGGCGGCGGTTTGCGCCTGCTCGGCGGTCACCTGCACCGGGCGCGTTTGCACCACCTCGCCCTCGGCGTCATCGGTGTTGGTGCGCTCGCCCAGCTTAACGGTTGCCTCGTAGGTTTTGTCCGCGCCCAGCACATATTCGCTCAGGCGGGTGGCGTTGTTGGCGAACAAAATCAGCAGGCCGGTTGCCATTGGGTCCAGCGTTCCGGCGTGACCAACGGCCCGCGTGCCCAGCAGCCGCCGCGTCCGCGCCACCACATCGTGAGAGGTCATCCTGGCGGGTTTGTCTATGAGGAGTAGGCCGTGTGTCATGGTGCAAAATGGAGCGCCCGGAGCGCTTTGCCCAACTTGTTGGGACGCGCTCAGGGCGCTTTAGTCCAGTAGGGCGGGTGGGACTCGAACCCACACGCTGGTTTCCCAGCAGAAGATTTTAAGTCTCCGGCGTCTGCCATTTCGCCACCGCCCCGTGTGGTGCGATTTTACATCGGGTTTGTGCCAGCTTACAATCTTTCCAGCATTTACCGTGAAATTGCCTGAAATTGCGCATGAAGAAAACAGAAAGCGCCAAGTGCCTTTGATGGTGGCTTTGCGACGCTGTTAACACGGTCATTAGCATTCAGAAACTGTTTTTTAATCACACAAAAGTGCGTAATGGGGTGGTAAGAGCGAGGCAGTGCCCATGTGTTTTGAGCAAATCGCTCTGACAGGATCCGCGTATGTTGCCGCCACCGGATCAATCCGGCGGCTACTCAGTTGGAAAACCCGCAGGCGGGTTGGCGCAGATTTGTAACCCGCGCCAGCGGGTTTCCTGCTGCTTAGGCGGCGGATTTTATCCGCTGCCGTTGAACGCCGACACACATGAGCCTCATGATGCAAAATAATTCCAGTGAAAATGCGGTTTTTGGCACTGTTGTTAGAACAGGAAGCGACTTTCATTCACATTTGCGCTTGCGCAGATGCGCCGTTAGCCCTGGCAAAAAGTGAACCGGTGTCAACCTGAGTGGCTCCGAAATGGTGTTCACCGCAAAATATATCAGCGATAATTCTGTGACTGTGCGCGCGAGCGGCGCGCAGGTTTATTCTTTGAATTCTGGACTCTAAAAAATGAGCAACTACACCCAACTCGATAAATCCTGCGCCAACGCCATCCGCACCCTCACGCTGGACGCGATCCAAAAAGCAAAGTCTGGCCATCCTGGTATGCCGTTGGGGATGGCCGATGCCGTTTACGTTTTGTACGACAAATTTTTTAACTGCAACGCGCAGGATGTGGCGTGGTTCAACCGCGACCGGCTGATTGTCTCGGCGGGGCATGGCAGCATGTTGCCCTATTCGCTTTTGTATCTGCTGGGCCAGCCGGAGATGACGCTGGACGAACTCAAGCGCTTCCGCCAACTGGGGAGCAAAACGCCCGGCCACCCCGAGAACCACATCACCAAAGGAATTGAGGTGACCACCGGCCCGCTGGGCGCAGGCACGGCCAACAGCGTGGGCATGGCCATTGCCGAGGCGTGGATGGCGGCGCATTTTAACCGCCCCGGTTTTGAGGTGGTGGATCATTACACCTATACCATTTTGGGCGATGGCTGCATGGAAGAGGGCATCAGCCACGAGGCCGCATCTCTGGCCGGGCATTTGGGGCTGGGCCGCCTCATTTGGCTTTACGATGACAACAGCGTGACGATTGACGGCCCGACCGACCTGAGTTACAGCGACGATGTGCCAAGGCGATTTGAGGCGTATGGCTGGCACGTGCAAACGGTGGACGGCCACGACATGGATGAAGTGGAAGAAGCCATCGCCGCCGCAAAAGCCATCACAAACAAGCCCAGCATTATTTGTTGCAAAACCATTATTGGGATTGGGATGCCCACCCGCCAGGGCACCCGCCTTGCGCACAGCGATGAGCCGGGCGAGGAAGAAGTGAAAGCCGCTAAGCGGTTTTATGGCGAGGACCCGGAGAAAACATTTTTTGTGCGTGATGAAGTGATGGCGCAATGGCGGGCGATGACCGCTCGCGGGGCGCAGACGGAGGCCAACTGGCAAAAGCTGTTTGAAGCCTACGCCGCGGCCAACCCAGAGCTGGCCGCGCAGTTGAAAGATGCCATCGCGGGCAAACTTCGCGCTGGTTGGGATGCGAACTTGCCGGTGTATAACCCCGCCGATAAACCCGTCGCCACGCGCGCGGCGGGCGGCGCGGCCATAAGCGCCATCGCGGCAACCGTGCCCACCTTGCTGGGCGGCAGCGCAGACCTTACGCCATCTAACAACACCTTGCCGAAGGACCCCGCGACGGGCAAGGATTACGCCTCGTTCAAGGCGGGCGATTTTAGCGGGCGCTACATCCGCTTTGGTGTGCGCGAACATGCCATGGGCGGCATCCTAAACGGCATGGCTTTGCACGGCGGGGTGATTCCATACGGCGGCACGTTCTTCGCTTTTAGCGATTACAACCGCCCGGCCATTCGGCTGGCCGCGCTCAGCCATGCGCACAGCATTTTCTTGTTCACCCATGACAGCATTGGCGTGGGCGAGGACGGCCCGACCCATCAGCCGGTGGAGCAGCTCGCCAGCCTTCGCGCCATGCCGGGTCTCACCGTCATTCGTCCGGCGGATGCGAACGAGACCGTTGCGGCTTGGCGCATCGCGGTGGCGGGGAGCGGGCCGTTTGCCATGGTGTTGGCGCGTCAAGCGGTGCCCATTTTGCCCAAGCAGGATGGGGTTGAGAAGGGCGCGTATGTGATGCAACCCGCCGAAAATGCGCAGGTTGTGTTGGTCGCCAGCGGGAGCGAGGTTGCGCTGGCGCTGGATGGCGCAAAGGCGTTGGCCGAGCAGGGCGTGCGCGCCTCGGTGGTGTCTATGCCCTCATGGGAGTTGTTTGACGCGCAAGACGCAGCCTACCGCGCCAGCGTTTTGCCGCCAGAATTGCCCAAGGTGGTGATTGAGGCGGGCGTTTCGATGGGCTGGCACAAATACACCGGCCCGCGCGTGGCGTTTGTCACCCAAGAGACTTTTGGCGCATCGGCCCCGGCTAAAGATGTGTTCCCGTTTTTTGGCTTTACGGCGCAGAATGTGGTGGACAAGGCGCTGGGGTTGTTGAAGTAGTTTTGTTTGACGGAGGACGGAAGACGGAGGACGGATTAGTTTCCGGCTTCCGTCTTTTTTGTCAGCAAGCCGTGCGATTGAAATCGCGGCTTGCGGGCTTTCTGCCGAGCGTCGGCCTTCGCCGACGCACATCCACGCCATCTTCCGTCTCCCGTCCTCTGTCTTTGGCAATGTGGGCAGCGGCATCCAAGCGCCAACGGCGCGTCTCATATCAGCCGAGAGCGAAGCTGACCACCCAAGCATATGGCAGGTGCATTGCCACCAGTTGGGCAAGTAGTTCCGTTTGCACCTGTATAACTTGGTGGGCTAAATCTGCAGCCATACCAACCGCCACAATCAGCAGAAGCTTGAGTATTCGCTTCGATGCATGCAATTGGTTCACAACATTGACCAGTGCAACCAGGTGTTGTTTTGCAATTTGTAGCTCCAGCACAAGCATTGCAAAGACAAGAAACACTACTTCCACAAGTTGTTTCACTTGCTCCGTTACATGCATTTATACAAGAATTTGCGTTTGTGCTATCGCAACCATCTACACAAGAGGTATTGTAACCAGTGTAACTGCAAGTCGTTCCTTTACATGCGTAACAGTGGTAGGGATAATCGACTGTGCAATGGTTCTTTGCCGTTTCCCCTGCGCCGCAAGCAGATAACAATGCGCCATCACAAGCGCCAGTAACATCCGCACAACTACTGCTTCTTACAACAATATTGCCAGGAGTGCAGCCTCTATCTCCAAGTTGGCAGCATATATCACCAATGTGACCATATGCGCACTCTTTTTCGCAAGTTATATTCCCCAAACAAGCTTGTGCGCTTATTTGTAGGTGAAAACAATAAGCAAAAAACAACACTGAAAGAATTAAAAAAATAATTTTTGTTGTATTGATAAATTTGGGCAATTTTAAACTTTATTTATTTTAATAAATCTTCTAACTTGTATTTTTCGTTTGCCATTATTTTATTTGATTCATCTACGGATCCCTTTTGATCATAAAATGAGGCTAAACCAATAATCATCCTGCTTTTAGGAAATAATTTATCTACATTTGTCATATCGACATTTTTTAATATACTTCTTAATGTATTTGTCGTGCTTTGCTCTACCCATTGTAAGAATGGATTTGTAAATCTTTTGTAATAAGTTGGATCCTGTGTAATTACCTGAGCCACAAACCCAGTTTTTTCATCCTCAAATCCCCAAGCCCCACCTTGAGCGCTTAGGTTGTGCGGAAGCGCGTTAGATTTATTTATCGCATCTGCCACTTTCTTGCCATCATCAAAAGTTCCAGCATTGATATACAAAACATAGCGAACACCTTTCAAAGGCACGCCCTCAATCATCAAATCATCAAGGCTGTGGCCTTCTTTGACCCATTCATCTAAACCTCTTGTCAAAAGTTCTTGGTTTTGTGCTTTTCTTGCGACCGTTAAAGGTGTTCCTTTGTCAGGAGCGCCTAAGCTTGCATATCCAACAGATTGAATTGTGTGACCTGCAACCGTATATGTATCTGAGACTGCAATTGAATAGGGTATTCCCGCCTCTTTCAAAACTTTCTCGACATTTTTGAGCATTTCAGAAAAGTTAATTTGCGCAATTTCATTTTCTTTTGTCGGCGCAGGCTTTGGCGCATCGGTTGGTGTTGCTGCGGATGTTTTAGTTGCTGGGGTCGCAGGCGTTAGGGTTGCTGGCGCATCAGTTGCCTTTGCCGCCGATGTCGCAGCCGCCACCAGCGGCGCGGTTGTGGGTTGCGCCGGAGCGCCGCCGCATGCGCACAAAATTGCCAAAGCACAAACAGTTGCCCCAAATTTCGCGTTTATCGTCATCTTTTTAACTCCACGTGTTCCCTTGCGCCCCGCCAGAAAAATAGTATCACAGGTGAACTGCCGACGCGCACCCGCGCCCGCGCAGGCGGGCGCTCAGCCGCAGGCTCACGAGGCGCGATTTCAATCGCACGGCAAATCCGTCTCCCGTCTCCCGTCCCCCGTCTTCCCTCTATCTCGCCCGAATCTTCATATACCCATTCGCGGCGTACCAATCGCGCGTGCGATCCACCGTCTCGGCAAACGGGCGGGTGACCAGCCCCAGCTCGCGGCGGGCCTTGCCCGAATCAAACCACAACGTCTCGGCCATGTTGCGAATCTGGCTGTCATCCACCGGCAGTTTGAGGCCCAGCCGGGTGCGCCCAAAACGAACGGGCGCAGCCAGCGCCTTCACCACCCCGCGCGGCGGTGTGATTGGAATGAAACGCCCGCCCACCGCTTTTGTCACTGTCTGGATGATCTCGCGGTAGCTCAGGTTGTCGCCGCCCAAAATGTAGCGTTCGCCGGCGCGGCCTTTCTCAAACGCGGCGATGTGGCCCGCGCACACATCGGCCACGTCAATCATGCACACGCCGCCGGGCGGCACAAACGGCATTATCATTTTTGCCGCCTCCAGGATGATGCTCCCGCTGATCAAGTTCACATCGCGCGGGCCAAGCACCACCACCGGGTTGACCGTGACCACATCCAGCCCGTTTTGCACAAAATCGGCGGCCACCCGCTCGGCCAGCACTTTGCTCCAGCCGTAATAAAACGCCTCTGGCTTTTGGGTGAACTGGGCGGTCTCGTTCAACATGGCCCCGTTTGGAGATGTGCCCAGCGCGGCGACGCTGCTGGTGAACACCACCCGCTTCACGCCGGCCTCGCGCGCGGCTGCCAGCACGTTGCGCGTGCCCTCCACGTTCACGTGCATCATGCGAGAAACGTCATCCAGCCGCCAGTAATCGGCCACGGCGGCCACATGAAAAACCGCGTCCACATCGCGCATGGCCTCGCGCAGCGCGTCTGGCTCGGTCACATCGCCGATGGCGCTCTCGTAGGTCAAACCTTCCAGCGCCTTGAGCGATGAGGTCTTGCGCCGCAACGCCCGCGCGATCCATCCGCGCGCCGTGACCGCCTCCACTAAATTTGCGCCCACAAAACCCGTCGCGCCCGTAATTAAAACTCTCATTTTTTATTTTTACTCACCGCAGAGGCGCAAAGACGCAGAGAATAAAGAAAAGTCTCCGCGTCTCTGCGCCTCTGCGGTGAATAATTACAATTCAAATTTGTAACCCACGCCACGCACGGTGATTAAATAGCGCGGCTCGGCGGGGATGTCTTCCAGTTTCTCGCGCAGGTGGCGCATATGCACATCCACCGTGCGGTCATCAAATACGTCATCGTCATAGCCCCACACTTCTTGCACCAGCGCATCACGAGAAAAAGGGATGCCCGGGTTAATCAGCAAATGGCGCAGCAGCCTAAACTCGGTGGGCGTCAGGTTGATGACTTTTCCGGCGCGGGTCACGCTCATTTTGCTGAAGCTCACCACCACATCCGCAAAACGCAACTCTTCTGCCCCGCCCGGCGCAGAAAGTTCGCCATACGCGCGGCGCAACGAAGCCCGCACCCGCGAGATCAACTCGCGCAAGCTGAACGGCTTGACGATGTAATCATCCGCGCCCATCTCCAGCCCCAGCACGCGGTCCACCTCCTCGTCGCGGGCGGTCACCATCAAAATGGGCATCCGCCTGGATTCGGCGCGGAGCTGGCGCAACACATCAAACCCGCTCATGTCTGGCAAACGCGCATCCAGCAAAATTACTTGCGGGCCATGGGCGCGGGCAGATTCAAGCGCCTTCCTGCCCGTGTCAGCCATGATGACCTCAAACCCCTCGCGCTTAAAGCCGTATTCCAGCCCGCGCGCAATCGCCGGGTCATCCTCCACAATCAAAATTTGGTGCTGTTCTAACATTGCCTAAAGTGTAACTTTTGAATTCAGAATTTTTATTGCCACCAGTCTTTGCGCGACCGCGGATCCAAAAACCCGCCCCGGTCACGGATGGCGATCACGAGCGGCTCGCCGCTGGCTGTGCCCACCTGTTGATGGCTGCGCACGGCGGGAAGTTGCCCGGTTGCGCGGCGGCCATTCGCCACCTGCGCCCGATACGCGCCCACCAGGTTTGCATCCACACAAAACCCCAGCAAATGAACCACATACCCGCTGGTCACGCTGTCTTGCCGATTGTAAGCCAGAGTCAGCTCGCGCTCGCTGGCATACAACACCATCGCCACCACATCGCCGCCGTAAATGATGGGCGCGCGGGTGGGGGCGTAAATGCCCTCGCCGCGCTGCGCGGCCACGCTCATCGCCGAGACTTCCCAATCGGTGTTCACCCCGCCGCGGCTGCCATACGGCGGGCCGCCGGCCTCGTTCCAGTTCCAGTTGTAATGCCGGGCTGTGCTGGCAATGGATGGGATGCGCGATGGCTGAAACAGCCCGCGAAAGTTGGGCGCGTTGGGGTCGCTTGCGCCGCCATACTCCACCAGTTGCGCCGCGCCCGATGATGGCGCATAGCCCAGCACAGACAGCCGGAAATCGGCGTTTTCATCGGTGATGGCGTTGTTTTTGTAGGCCGCGCCCTCAATTGGGATGACGGCGTAGGTGTTGGCCGAGTCTGTTGCGCATCCGCCGGTCAAGATAAGCGGCAACGCCACCGCGGCGGCTTCTTTGGCTGCGGCGGGCTGGGCTTCCATCGGCGGGGGCGGCAAGGTGGGTTGCGGCACACGCGTGGCGGTGGGCAGCGGGCGCGGCGTGTTTGTGCGGGTGGGTGTGGGTGATGGAATTGGGGTGGGCGTTGGAACCGGCGTGTTCGTGGGTGTGGCGGTGGGCAGCGGCGTATCTGTGGGCAATGGCGTGACCGTTGGGTAAAACGTAACCACCGGCGCGGGGAACGAAATGGATTCCGGCCTCGTGCCTGCGCCCACGCACGATGACAGCGCGAGCGCCATCAGCCCAAACAAAATTAGCCGTTTCAAAGTTGGGTAAATCATATCTAGTCGCAGGCGGCTGGTTGTTGGCGGCTGGCAAATACTTACTCCCTGCTCACCCGCCAAACCAGAAAGGAGGAAGTGATGTGAACGCCAAATTTTTGGTTAACACAACCGACCCATGCGCCCGGCAACTAAAAATGTTAGCGGGCTAAAACCTGAGTGAGTTGATGTGAGTTGCGCGTTGGCGCTCGATTTTGTATAACCGCACCCATGGTTTTGACAAAGCGTTTGACTTGGATAAGTTGGATAAAGAGAATATTTGCCATTGCGTTGCTGGCAGGGTTGGCGCAGCCGGGCGCGGCGCGGGCGCAATCGCCTGGTGTTGACCTTGGCCCCGCCCACCAAATTGTGGAACGCGCATTGGAGGAGGTTCGCGAGGGCGATTTGGCCGCCGCGCAAACGGGCTTTGACCAATACGAAGCCGCGTGGAGCAAGATAGAGGACGCCGTGCGGGCGCAATCGCCAGATACGTATGCTGAGCTTGAGCTAAACGCCAGCCGGGTAATGCTGGCGTTGGATGGCAAAGATGCCAAAGCCGCCGAGGCTGCTCTCTCTGCGCTGGAGCTGAGCCAGGAAAAGTTTTTGCAACTGGCCGGCCAGCCCGTGACCAACGAGACGCAGGGCATTGCCTACACGCCAGCCATGCTTATCGCCGAGCTGGCCGAGGCGCGGGCGTTTCAATTTGCTGGGCAATACAATGAAGCCGCGGACGAAATGGGCCACTTCCAAAAAGTGTGGCTAAACGTGGAGGGCGAAGTTAAAACCCGCGATGCCGATGCTTATCGCCAAACCGAGAACGACATGGCGCTGGCGCTGGACCTTCTGCAAAAAAAATCGCCAGACAGCGCGGCGGTGCTGGAGCGCATGAGCGCCCGCCTGGAGCCGTTTGCCGCGCCGCAGGCCAAATATGGCGCGTTTGACGCCGCCATCATCATTTTGCGCGAGGGGCTGGAGGCCATGCTGGTGATTGTGGCTTTGCTGGTGTTTTTGCGCAAATCTGGCAACGCCAACAAAGTGGGATGGGTATGGGGCGGGGTGGCGGCTGGCCTATTGCTCAGTGTGCTGGTGGGCATTGGCATTCAGGTCGCATTCAGCGCCATCATCACCCCCGCCAACCGCGAGCTGATTGAGGGCATCACCGGGCTGGTGGCGGCGGCCATGCTCATTTACGTGAGCTACTGGATGCATTCCAAAAGCAGCGCGGTGGCGTGGGCGCATTACATCAAACAGCGCAGCACCGCCGCGCTGGCCGCGGGCAGCCTCACTGGCATTGCGGCGCTGGCGTTTTTGTCCATCTTCCGCGAGGGCGCGGAGACGGCTCTGTTTTTTGTGGGGATGGCCGCCTCAATCAGCATGGCAGATTTGCTGACAGGTCTTGTGGCGGGCGCAGTGGCGCTGCTTGTGCTGGGCATTGTGCTGATGAGAATTGGGGCGCGCTTGCCGGTCAGCATGTTCTTTGGCGTGGCGAGCGTTCTGGTGTTTTACCTGTGCTTCAAATTCCTGGGCACGGGGCTTCATGCTTTGCAGGTGGCGAACATTTTGCCCGCCAGCGCCGCGCCATTTTTGCCAGAGAGCGCGGCGCTGGGCATGTATCCCACCTGGCAAACGTTTCTCGCGCAGATGGTTTTGCTGGCCGCCGCGCTCATTGTGGCGGCGGTCAGCCAGATTCGTTTTGCGGCGCTCAAAAAGAAAGCCGCGGTGGCATAAGCCGCGGGGACGTGGAGGTAGAGCCGCAAAATCTTGCGGCTCTACAACCCATTACCAGATTTTTGCGTAAACCCGGTTACAACTCTTTCTCAAAACATGTGCTGGTTTGCGTGTAACCGATGGCTTTGTAAAATGCCAGCGCTTTTTCGTCGGACGTGAGCACAATCAGGCTTTCTGCGCCGCGCTCACGCGCCAGTTGTTCGGCGTGTTTTGCCAGCGCCCCCGCCACACCGCGCCACCGAAATTTTGGCAGCACGAATAACTCGGTCAACTCGGCGTGAGGTTGCGCATACAACAGGCACGGCGCGATGCGCACACAGACAAAGCCTGCCGTTTCGCCATCCACCAAAGCAATAAATGCCGTCTCAACATGACCCGCGCCTGCCATGCGTTGCGCAATTGTCTCGGCGGGGTCGTAAACGTCGTTAAATGCCGCGTTCAGGGCGGCCAACGCGGGCGCGTCGCTGGGTGTAGCTTGGTGAATCGTGAGCATAAAAACACAGAGCCTGACAGCAGACATACCGAAGCGTCGCAGTCAGGCTCTGAGCAATCTCAGATTACGCCTTTTTTTGCGCAGGCTTCTTGGCTTTGTCCTCCACCCAGAAAGATATCACACGATAGATTGTGAGGAACAGGGTGATGGCCGCCGTGCCCCAGTAAAGCGCTGTGGCCCACCATGTGCTGGCATCTGTCCCGGCGAGCAAGCCGTGCGCAAGCGCCATCAAAAACATGGCATAGCTTAGGATGTGGATGATGTGAAACAGGCGATACGTGATCTTGCTTTTGATGTAAAACGTGATGGTCACAAGCGCCATCGCATAAAACGCAATTTGCCCCACGCCCGACCAAAATGGCTGAAAATCGGTTTGCGCAAACGGGATAAACAACTGGGAGAACGTGTAGCCAATGAATTTGTCGCCCAACAAAATAAACATGTGAAACAGCGTAAACGCCAGGCTCGCCAGGCTGGTGAACTGGTGCAGGTCAAACGAGAAAGGCACGCCGGTGGTGGTCTTGGCCAGTTTGTTCGAGAGCAACAACCCGAACACCATCGAGAACCACAACAGCACATACGCCACAAACCCGGATGTGCGCGAGAGATACCAGTAGGCGTGCGGAATTGTGCCTGTGAGCGACTGCCCCATGCTTGGGAAGATGGCGGGCAGCGCGCCCAGCACAATCGCCAGCAAAACCAGCGTCAGGCCAATGATGATGGTTGAAGCGCTTGCTTTCAGCCCATCGTTTCTATCTTTTTGAGTATTCATAATTGCCTCTAAATAAATTGCAAATTAAAAAATTATGAAGTGAGGATTACAAATGGAGAATCTGAATTTGTCATTTGCAATTCATCATTCGTAATGATTTCACCATCATCCAAAACAAGCAACCCGGCGATAAAACGCGAGTCCAGCCACTCCATGCCAGCATCGCTGCCAAGAATGAGCGCGGTTTTGGCCGCCGTTTCGGCTTGCCGCGCGGTGGGCGCAATGATGGTCGCGCTCAGAACATCGCTTTGCGCGGGCAAACCGGTGCGCGGGTCAATCAAATGATGCACGCGGGTGTTGCCGCGCAGCCAGGTGCGGTAATCTCGCCCGCTGGTGGCGGCGCAGCCTTTCATCAAGCCAATCGCCATCAAGTCGGCCTCTGGGCTGATGGGGTCTGCCACGCCAATGGGCCATGCGCGGCCATCGGCTTGCGGCCCGCTCACACACACATCCCCGCCTGCATCCACCAGCGCGGGCGCGATTTGGCCCAGCCGTTGGGCGGCTTGTTCTGCGGCCCAGCCTTTGGCAACACCGCCAAAATCCAGGTTCACGCCTTTTGGCATATAGATGGATTTCGCGGCGGGGTCAAGCTGAATCAAATGCCAGTCTGGCAAAGCCGGGCGCGCCTGGTTCAGCGAGCCCCATTGCGATGCCGCGACCTGATCGAAACTGCGGTCATAGCCAATGTGTTGAAGCGCGGGCAAAATGGTTGGCACAACGATGCCGCCGCTCCATTCGGCGGCCATCAGCGCGTGGCGGGCCACCTCAAAAAACGCATCGCTCACGCGGGTGGTTTGCCCAGCCTGCGCGTTCACCGCGCTCAGTTCGCTGGTTTCGCGGAAGCGGCTGAGCGCCTGCTCCCACTCCTCAAACCAGGCCGGAACCTGCTCAAGCGCATGGATGGCTTTCTCGTTGTCGCTGTCTATCAGCGCCGAGATGTGGCTGCCCATCGCTCGAAATTCAATCTTTTGCATCGTTTTTACCTGAGCCAGATGCTAATCTAAAAAGGTAAGGAAAAGGTTGGAGAGGTGACCTGTCTCTCAAACTGATTTTTTGCCGTTGGTTAGGTGAGCCAAGAGAAGGGCATTACCCCCAGTGAGAAGTTTTTGATTAAATATGCTGTTAAAAATACAGCGATGTAAAATTGTAAGCATGACGCGCACGCAAATTCAACTTCCAGATGCGGTGTATGAGAAAGCCAAACGGGTAGCAGAAACGCACGAGATTTCGATGGCCGAGCTGCTCAGGCGCGGGCTTGAGCTAATCATCAGCCAATATCCTGAGCCAGATAAAACCAGCGCAAATTGGAGTTTGCCCAAACCAAGAAATATGGGCTGGCACGGTCTAAGCGATGGGCAAATTAAAGAACAAGCGCAAATGACCGAATTTGAAAGCAGCTTGACCCACGAGGGCAAAACACATGCTTAGCGTTGACACTAATATTTTGTTCTATGCCCTAAACGCCAACGCGCCGTTAAATACAAAAGCGGTGGACTTTTTGCAATCTTTTCAAGACAGCGAAGAAATGGCGCTTTCGGAGTTGGTGCTGACCGAGTTGTATTGTTTGTTGCGAAACCCGATTATCCTGGCTCACCCGTTGCCAGCCGCAGAGGCGGTTGACGTTATTCAACATTTTCGCAACCACCCCAAATGGCGATTGATCGGTTTTCCGCAAAACAGCCGCGTTTTGCATGATCAGCTTTGGAAATATGCCGCTCAGCGCGATTTTGCCTATCGCAGAGTTTATGACGCGCGACTGGCTTTGACACTTTTGCAAAATGGGGTAACAGAGTTTGCGAGCGTGAATGCAAAAGATTTTGCAAAATTGGGGTTTAAGCGGGTGTGGAATCCGTTGGGATAACGGATAAGACTTCGCGGAGCTAAATATTGGCCAAAAAACTGCAATTTAGCCGCTAGGGTTGAAATGAAATATAACTGGGCTTACGCAAAACCTGACAGGTGATTATTTTGCGTCACCAGTCAGGTTTTGCAAATGTCGTTATCGCGCAGCGGTGCAGCGAACATATCGTCCATCAAGCGTTTCGTAGCCACCGCAGGCCTTGATTACCCCACTCCACATCGCGCTCCACACCGTGCGGCTGGAGCCGCGGCGGGACGTAACACTTCCGCTTCCCACATAAGCCACTGCGAATGTCTCCCAATCTGGCGCGTGAGTAAGGGTGGTGCGCGACCAGCGCGCATTGCAGCGTGTAGAGTAGCGCAGATCCACGCGGTATAGCCCTGGTGCAGACACCGATGCCAGCGTGCGGGCGTCGGCCCCGCAACCCATCACTTCTGGGTCTTTGCCGCGGCAGCTTGCGCCATAACACCCAACGGCCTGGGTTGTCGCGGCTTTGGCGGGCGCGGCAGACACCCAAAAAACTGACACAAAAACTGTAATGGCGAAAAAGATGTTTTTGATGTGCGTGTGCATTTTGCCTCCAAATTTTGCTCTTTTTATCAAGAGCGCTACGCCCACTTTTTATTACATTCCCAGGGCGCTTGTTTTGCAAAGCATACGCGCGCCCGTCAATTTTGCGTCAAAATGATTTGGATGGATTTTTTTAAATAACCTCTCGCAAAGACATTCAGACTTTCTCATTCCCTTCGTGCCATAATCGCCTTAATGTCCGTTGTAGACATCTCAAAACTTTGAGGAAGTATGCCTACCATTCAGAAAATTAGCGATGCGTATCGTTTCTTTTTTTACAGCTTTGATTGCAATGAGCCCGAGCATGTGCATGTGAAGCGCGAGCGTAAAATGTGCAAATTCTGGCTTGATCCAATTGAGTTAAGCAAAAATGATGGGTTCAGCTCAAAAGAGCTTAATCAAATTCGGGGGATAATAGTTAAACGTTTGGATGTAATTTTGGAGGCATGGGATGAACATTGTGGTGAATGATGAGCCGCGCATTGTGGCTTTTAAGGTAACGTCTACCAGCCTCATCGCCGATTTGGCCGATGGGCGCAGGATTAGTGCGCCTCTGGCGTGGTCGTGGCGGCTTTCCGATGCAAAACCGGAACAGCGTAATAATTTCGAAATCATGGGCAATGGCCAGGGGGTGCATTGGCCGGAGTTGGATGAGGATATCAGCGCAAATGGCATGTTGCGCGGTATCCCGGCACGGCGACCACGGAAAACAGCATCACCTGCCCAACAAAAAGCCCGTCAACTGCGCAAGCGAGAGTTAAAGGCTGCGTAATGTAGCCGCATTCTGATCCCAGACAATACAGTGCGCGTGAGCCTCACGGGTTGTACGTTCTTGATTTAGTAACCTTCGTGCCATAATCGCCTCAATGTCTGTTGTAGATGACATCAAATCCCGCCTGGATATTGTTGAAGTGATCGGCGCGTATGCCAAGCTCACCCGCGCCGGGCGTAACTTCAAGGGTCTCTCGCCGTTCCGCACCGAGAAAACGCCCTCGTTTTTTGTCTTTCCAGACACGCAAACATTCAAGGATTTCTCCAGCGGTGAGCAGGGCGATGTGTTTGGCTTTTTGATGAAGAAAGAGGGCTGGACGTTTGCCGAGGCCCTGCGCGAGCTGGCCGCCCGAACCGGCGTGCAACTGGAACAGCGCACCGATGAGCAAAAGAAAAACGAGAGCCATGAAGAACGCCTGCGGGCGGCCTGCGCACAGGCGGCGGCCTATTTCCATCGCCTGCTTTTAACCGCGCCGCAAGCCGCCAATTGCCGAAAATACATCACAGAAAGCCGCCACCTGACCGACGCCACGATTGAAACCTGGCAGATGGGCTACAGCCTGATGAGCTACGAGGCGCTCATGTCATTTTTGACCGAGAAAGGGTTTACCGCCGAGGAATTGATTGACGCCGGGTTGGTGATTGAGAACGAGGAAGGCCGCCGCTACGACCGATTTCGCGGGCGGCTCATGATCCCCATCCACGATGAAAAAGGCCGCGTGGTGGGTTTTGGTTCGCGCTCGCTGGATGGCAGCGAGCCAAAATATATGAACTCGCCGCAAACGCTGGTGTTTGACAAAGGCCGCCTGCTGTTTGGCCTAAACCGCGCCCGGCAAGCCATACGCACCCAGCAACATTCGGTCATTGTTGAGGGCTACATGGATGTGATTGGCACCCACCAGGCCGGGTTTGCCAATGTGGTCTCTGGGATGGGAACCTCGCTGACCGAGGACCAGCTAAAAATGTTGAAGCGCCTGAGCGACCGGATTGTGCTGGCGCTGGACCCAGACGCGGCGGGCAACCGCGCCGTGTTGCGCAGCATTGATGTGGCCCGCGAATCGCTGGAGCGCGGTGACGAGATCAGCTTTGACCCGCGCGGCTATGTGCGCCACGAGAGCAAACTGAACGCGGATATTCGCGTGGCGATCATGCCCGATGAACGCGACCCGGATGAGGTGGTGCTGGAATCGCCGGAGGTGTGGCGCAACGCCATTGCCAACGCCAAACCGGTGGTGGAGCATGTGATGGATGCGACGCTGAGCCAGTTCAACATCAACGACCCGCGCGGCAAAAGCGACGCGGTGAACGCCATCGCCCCCATCTTGCGCGACCTGACCAACCCCGTTCAGCGCGATCACCACACCCAGGAGCTGGCGAGAAAGCTGCGGCTGAACGCCCGCGCGGTGGCGCAAGCGGTCGAGGCCAGCGCGGCGGCCATCCGCCAAAAAGAACAGGCGGCCCAACGCCGCAAAGAATTGCCGCGCCCGGCGCAAAATTCATCGGCCCAAATGCCAGAACCGCCCGACCCGTTTGCCGAGATGGAGACGGCCCAAAAAAGCCGCGCCTCTGGCCGCCAGCCCGCCGACCTGGAGTTGCATTTGCTGGCGGTGTTGTTCCGCAAACCGCATTTGTTGATGGATCTGAACGTGGCGCTGGCTCGCGCCAACCTGCCCGCGCTGGCGATGGAGGACTTTTCCAATCCGGCCCTGCGCGACGGCTTCCGGCAAATCAGCCGCGCGGCCATTGGCGGGTTGGGGGATGGCGCCCCGGACGATGAATGGATCGCGCTCATTGCCGATTACGCGCTGGATGCCGACCCCGCCGCGCCCGCCAGCGAGACGCGCCTGCGCGAAGAGGGCGTGGGCGTGGCCTTGCGCCTGCGCGAGGAAAATCTTAAGCGCGACCACGCCGGCGCGGTTTCTATGATTGAGGCGGCGCAGCAGGATGGCGATGCTGACATGATGAAACGCTATAATTTTGAGCTTCGCGAGCTGGCCGCAAAACGGTTGCGTGTGCAAAAGGCATTGCGTTTGCGCGGCGGCCATGCGCCCGGCGAGTAAAAAAACTTTGCCGCAAAGGCGCAGAGACACGGAGGAATGATAAAAATAAGAACTTCGTGTCTCTGCGCCTTTGCGATGAAAACAAAAAAAAGAGTGTGATAGTCTCTGACGTCTGTCCGCGATGATAAAAACTGCTAAGCGACGCAAAACTTCCGCATCTGAGAAAGATGATCTGACCAGAGTGATTCTGGAGGACGCGCCGCGCGTGATGGAGATTGGGAATGACGAGCCCGATGCCGAAGAGCAGGACGAAACTGCCGAGATCCCCATCGCCGATGAAAGCCTTGAGCTGGATGACGACGCCGAGATAGCGGCGGCCTACGCGCTTGCGGATGACGATGACGCCTCGGACGCGCTGGAAGATTTAAGCGACCTTGAACCGCGCCAAACCGAAGCCGAGGCGGGCGAAGGCGGCGACCCGGTGCGGATGTATTTGCGCGAAATTGGCGCAACCCCGCTGCTCAGCGCCGATCAGGAATTTCGCATTTGCGCCACGTTCACCACCGAGCAGTTTCTGGAAGAATTTTTGGCCGACAAAACCGCGCTGCCAGATTGGAAGGCGCTGTATGGCCGGTTTGTTTCTCATTGGGCAGAGATTGAGCGGCTGGTAAAAGAGCGCAATGTGCCCGCCCCCGCGCTGGATGTGGCCTTGACCGAAGCCGCCGAGATGCCCACCCAGTACACTTCTCCCGCGCCATCCACCACCCAGCGGTATTTGCGAGAGCTGGGTTGGGGGCAAGATCGCGCGGTGGAGGACATTGCCCGCCCGCTGTTTGAGATGCTGCAAGTGGCGATTATTTTCCCGCCGCAGTTTACCCAGCAGCTTGCCACGCACTTTGAACACACCCAAACCCTGCCAGAGTGGGGCGAGGTGGAAGAATGGCTGCCCGATGAGGAAACCCAGCGCGATCATTTGGAATTGCTCAAAATTCGCGCCGCAGATGCGCGCTCGCTGCTGGCCAACTCTAACTTGCGGCTGGTGGTCAGCATCGCCAAACGCTACATCGGGCGGGGCATCACCTTTTTGGATCTTATTCAGGAAGGGAACATGGGTTTGCTGCGCGCCACGCAAAAATTTTATGCGTGGAAAGGCTTTAAGTTCAGCACGTATGCCACCTGGTGGATCAAGCAGGCCATCACGCGCGCTATCGCCGATCAGGCCCGCACCATCCGCATCCCGGTGCATCTGATTGAAATGATCAACCGCCTCAACCGCATCCAGCGCAAAAAAGCGCAAGAGCTGGGGCAGGAACCCACCAGCGAGGAGCTTGCGCTGGAGATGGACATGTTCAGCGAGCGCGAGATTGCGCAAATTTTGGAAGCCAACACCACCGGCAAGCCAATTGATATTGCGCTGGCCCGCAAGTGGGATCAGGCCGTTAAGCGGTTGGAGCAGATCATGACTGTTTCCGCCGAGCCAATCTCGCTCGATTCACCCATCGGCACAGAGCAAAACAGCCTGCTGGGCGAGTTTATTGAGGACACCAGCGAAATTTCGCCGGTGGATTCGGCCACCAACGAGATGCTCAAAAAGCAGATCCAAAATGAGCTGAAGCATTTGGGCGAGCGTGAGCGCAGCGTGCTGGAGATGCGGTTTGGGTTCAAGGATGGCAAAGTGCACACGCTGGAATCGGTGGGGCAAACGCTGGGCGTGACCCGCGAGCGGGTGCGTCAGATTGAGGCCAAAGCCTTGCGCAAACTGCGCCACCCGCATCACAGCCGCAAACTGCGCGAGTATTTGCAGGATCAATGAGATCCCTTTAAAAGGCGATTTTTGATGTCTTTTATCCTCTCAACAAAAGAAAGATTCGCTGCTTTAAATCGCCGTCCACTTTTTGTTTTGAGCACGCTATTTGCGATTAATTTAATCGTTTTTATAGCGACTATTCCTTTGCCTCGCGTAGATGGAATGATTATTGGATCCGATGGAATAGGTTATTACATGTACTCACGATCACTCATCATAGATGGTGATATAAATTTTGAAAATGAATATTCCCGATTGAAACCCGAAGTTAATCTGGAAACTCTAAAAACCCCAACGGGTCTGACTTCTAATCAATACGCGGTAGGCCCTGGTTTGATGTGGGCCCCATTTTTTGCAATAACTCATTCCATCATTTTGGGGTTAAACCATATGGGTTTCAAAATCTCTAATGATGGCTATGGGTATCCTTATCAAATTGCTATTTGTGTGGGGAGTATTTTTTATGGTTTTTGGGGAATAGCATTGATATATCGCACAGTCAACAAGTTTTATCCCAAAATTGCATTATTTACGTGTATTTTGATTTGGCTGGCTACAAATGTTATTTATTACATGGTTGCAGAACCTTCCATGTCCCACGCGTGTTCTCTCTTTGCGACATCCATATTTATATACGTGTGGCTAAAGACCAGAAATTCCTTCTCGTTGTTTTGGTGCCTTTTGATTGGATTATCGGGAGGCTTTGTGGCTCTGGTGCGTCAAGTCGATGGAACTCTGCTGATTTTGCCCATTTTGGACATTATCTTCAACAACCAAGACATTAAAGATATTCTTAAGAAAGTTTTTTGCATTGCCTTGTCGTTTTTTGCTATTTTTTCTATCCAAATGGGGGTGTGGTTTATATTAAACGGCAATCCATTCTTAAGTGGTTATTTTTTAAATTCAAGTTATGGATTTTCATGGTTGCACCCTCACTTTTTTGAAGTTTTCTTTTCTACAGAGCATGGACTGTTTTTATGGCACCCGGTATTACTTCTGGCAGTTATAGGGTTTTTATTTTTTTACAAAATTGATCACAAATTGACTCTTTTGCTTGTCATCGGGATTATTTCTCAGGGTTATCTTATCGGCGCATGGTCTTCATGGACGCAAGCAGATGCATTTGGCGGGAGAATGTTTATAGGTTCATTGCCTATTTTTGCAATTGGTTTGGCGGCATTTGGAGATTGGACAGAAAGGTCGCGTTTTTTAGCGCTTTATATTTTAGTTGGCGGTCTTCTGATTATTTGGAATGCCCTGTTCTTTTTTCAGTACCGATTTGGATTCATTTCAATGAACGGCCCCTATAGCCTTGGAGAATTGTTTCTTGGCAAAGCAAGTATGCTACAAAGCCTTTTTAGAAAGGTTGTGGATGTTTTGCAAAGATAAACAAGTTTCTTTCAGGTGTCAAAAATGTTGATCATCAAATTTTGAATTACATGATGGGCGTAAATATCTCTTCCCTCCGTGCCATTGAGGCCGCGCGAACCTCGCCGCATTTTGTCCGCCCGCTTTACGATTCATATTGTTTCGCCAACATCCCCGGCACTATTTCTCGCGCGCTCACTGGCATGGCCGATGGGGCTGTTTTGCCCGATGATGCGCTTGGCCCATACAACCGCCGCTGGCAAAAAGTGGCGCTATTTTTTGTGGATGCGTTTGGATGGCGGTTTATTGAAGAGCGGCTGGAGAAATACCCGGCGTTAAAAATACTGAGTGAGCGCGGCGTGTTGTCCAAACTCACCTCACAGTTTCCATCCACCACCGCCGCGCATGTGACGTGCATCAACACCGGGCTTGCGCCCGGGCAAAGCGGCGTGTATGAGTGGAACATGTACGAGCACAACCTTGACCGCGTGATTCAGCCGCTGATGTTTTCTGGGGTGGGCGAGAAAGACCGCGACCTTTTGGCGGCGGAAGGCGTGAAGGCCGATGTGGTCTTCCCCGACCAGACGATTTACCAGAAACTCTCTCGGTTTGATGTGAAGTGCATGCAATACCAGCCGCGCGATTTTGTGCCATCGGCCAGCGCCGACCAGTTGGGCAAGGGCGCCAAAGCCCGGCCCTACAAAACCCTGAGCGAGGGGATTGTGAATGTCCGCGAGTCCATCCTGAACAACGCCACGCGGCATTACTACTTTTTTTATTTCAGCGGCATAGACACGCTGTGCCATCAATATGGGCCAAACTCGGCGCAGGTGGATGCAGAGATTGACACATTTTTGACGGCGCTGGACCGGCTATTTTTTTCGCAGCTCATCGGCAAGGCCAAAGACACACTATTTTTGATGACCGCCGATCACGGCATGAGCGAGACCGACCCGCAAACCACGGTTTATTTGAACAATCTTGTGCCAGATGTGCGCCGGTTTATGAAAACCACCCGGCGCGGGGAATACATTGTGCCGTGCGGCTCGCCCCGCGATTTCTTTTTGCACATTGAAGATGGCAAACTGGATGAGGCGCAGGCCTTGCTGAGCGCAAAACTGCGCGGCAAGGCGGATGTGGTGAAGGTCAACGACCTCATCCAACAAAACTATTTTGGCCCCGCGCCCGCCAGCGAAACCTTTCTCAAGCGCGTAGGCAATCTGGTCATCCTCACGTATCGCGGGGAATCGGTGTGGTGGTATGAGAAAGACCGTTTTGAGCAGCGCTATTACGGGCATCATGGCGGCCTAACCCCTGCCGAGATGGAGATTCCGCTGTTTGCGTGGGATTTTTCGTAGCCGTTTATGCGGCGTCATGATTCTGCGCTCACCAGACCAACGCGCTGCAAAAACGCGCGCAGTTGCGGCCTGACCAGCCCAATGCGCCCCACGCCTTGATCTGCGCCTTCCCAGGTCAGGTCGGCCTCGCTTTTGGCGATGTTTTTTTGCGCCACGTATTGCATGGCCAGTTGCGCCACGCGCAGGGCGGCATCGGGTTTGCCGGCCATTTGCGCCCGCTCTGCGCTGGCGCGTAGCATTGAGCTGTTGTTCATCCGCCAGTGATACACCATTTCCAGCACATCCAGCGGGTTTTCGGCCAGCATCCCCGCGCCGTTGTCGGTCACAAATTTGGCGTTGCCCTCTTCCTGGCCGGGGATCAGCTCGGTCAAAATTAAGGGCTTGCCCGCTGCCAGCGATTCGGTCACGATCAGCCCGCCTGCCTTTGCCATCACGCAATCTGCGGCGTGCAAAAAGCTGGGCATATCTTCAACAAATTCGTAGATGTGTGCTGGTGCGTGCCACTCGATGCTTTGCAGAGTTTTGTAAAGCTCTTCATCCTTGCCCGCGCTGATGACAAGCTGCACGGGCAACCCGGAATGATTGAGACCGCGCAGCATTTCTGGCAAACGCTGCACGCGCTTGCTGCCCACCGCGAACAGCGTAAACAAATCGGGGTCCCATCCCAAAGAGCGGCGCAACGCCGCCACAGATTTTGGCGGATGGGTGAGCGCCGGGTTGACTGGGATGCCAAACTCGTGAATCCGGTCGGACGGGACGCCGTAACCGATGGCTAAATCGCGCACGGCGGGCGTGGGCACAACCAGCGCGTCCACGCCATCCACAAACCAAATGCGGTGTACGGTGGCGAGGTCGGTGACCACGCAAATCACGGGCGTCATCATGCGCTCCACCATCCGCAGCATCATCAGCGCGTGCTGGTAAAGCGGGTAGGTGCTGATGATTACGCTTGGCTGAAATTCTTTGATCGCCTCTCTCGCCGCGCGGTAAAACGAGGCAGTCATGGAGCTGGAGAAAATAAAATTGGGGATGTTTTGCTCGCTGGCTGTGTAGGCCGCCTGATACAAATTGGGCGCTTCGCGCACAATGCGGTCATAATCATTTTGGCTTTCGCGCAGGGCGGCTGGCGTGTTTTTGTTGTCCAGCAAATTCAACATGCAAATATCGCTTTGGGCCACGCCCTGTTCCTTTAGCGCCGCCTCAATTGCGTTGGCTGCGGAGCGATGCCCAAAACCGGCATCGGCGGTCAGGATGAGATAAGATGTGCGCGGGTCTGTCATGAGCGCATTGTATTACGATCGTCCGTAAAATACGTCCATGCCACACCTTTTTTTATCCGGGCTGATGGCCTCTGCGCTGGCTGCGGTTTCTTTGCTCATGCCAAGTGTTGCGTCTGCGCCGGTCATCGGCGGTTGCCAGATGTTTCCGAACAACAACGTTTGGAACACGCGTATAGACACCCTGCCTGTGCATCCACGCTCGGATGAATGGGTGAACAGCGTTGGCTTTGCCACCCGCCTGCACCCGGATTTTGGCACGTTTTATCTGGGCGACCCCATCGGCATTCCATACACCACGGTCGTGAGCAGCACCCCGTCCATCAGCGTCACGTTTGATTATTGGGATGAGAGCGACCCCGGCCCGTATCCCATCCCCCAGAACCCGCCCATTGAAGGCGGCCCGACCAGCAGCGGCGACCGGCACGTGCTCATTGTGAACTCGGCGGAGTGCAAGCTGTATGAGATGTGGTCGGCCTACCCGCAACAAGATGGCTCGTGGCAGGCCGGGTCTGGCGCGGTGTTTGATTTGAGCAGCAACGCCCTGCGGCCCGATGGCTGGACCAGCGCCGATGCGGCGGGGTTGCCTGTTTTGCCCGCGCTGGTTCGGTATGATGAGGCTGCATCGGGCGCGATCAATCACGCGCTGAGGTTCACCGCGGCCAGCACCCAGCGCGCCTACCTGTGGCCCGCGCGGCACTTTGCGTCATCCATCACAGACCCCGGTGTGCCGCCCATGGGCGCGCGGTTTCGGCTCAAGCAATCGGTGGATATTTCCGGCTTTCCGGCCATGGTTCGCCCCATTTTTCAGGCCATGAAAACGTATGGCATGTTTTTGGCCGATAACGGGAGCAACTGGTTTGTGAGCGGCGAGCATGACCCGCGCTGGGACGACGACGAACTGGTCACCGCCTTTCGCGCGTTGCACGGCTACGATTTTGAGGTGGTGGATGAATTGGGCATGATGGTCTCGCCCGATTCTGGCGCGGCGGCCACCGCCCGCGCCTTTTTGCCGATGACGATGCGCGATTTTGGGATAGGTTGGTAATTTTCACCGCAGGGACGCTGAGTTTTTGATATTTTCTCTGCGTCTCTGCGTCTTTGCGGTGAAATATCTTCGTACAATCCTCACATGTCAAACACATTGGTCAACTGGCGCGAATGGAACGACGAAGCTTTTGAGGCGGCCCGCGCCGAGCAAAAACCCATTCTGCTGGGCATCAGCGCGGTGTGGTGCCACTGGTGTCATGTGATGGATCGCGGGGTGGCCGGCGACCCGCAACATACCGGCGTGTATTCCGACCCCGACATCGCCGCGTATATCAACGAGAACTTTATCCCGGTGCGGGTGGATAACGACCAGCGGCCAGACATCAACGCGCGCTACAACCAGGGCGGATGGCCGACCACCTGCTTCCTCACGCCCGATGGCGAGGTGCTTTACGGCGGCACTTACTTTGCCCCCGCCCAAATGCGCAACCTGCTCCCGCAAATCATGCAGTATTGGCGCGAAAACCGCGCGATGTTGCTTGACCGCGTCAACGAATCGGTGGCCGAGGCGGCCCCGGCGCCCGCGCAGAACCCATCCCTGCCCGATGACATTTTTAGCAACGTGGTGATGAGCATTGCCCGCAATTACGACACGCGCCACGGCGGTTTGGGCAACGCCACCAAGTTCCCCATGAGCGATGCCTGGGCGCTTTTGCTCAACGTGAGCGATGATGTCAAACTGCCCACGCCCGGCGGCGAGATGAAACCGCTGGACATGGTGACGCAAACGCTCGTCGCCATGGGCACGCGCGGGATGTATGACATGGCCGAGGGCGGCTGGTTTCGCTATTCCACCACGCCCGATTGGACTGTGCCGCACTTTGAGAAAATGCTGGAGGATTACGCGCGGTTGTTGCCGGTTTACCTCCGCGCCATTCAGCGCACGGGCGATGCCAAACTCAAACACATCGCTCAGGAATCTTTGCGCTACCTGACCGAAAAGTTGCTGCGCGATACGCCCGAGGCCACCTATTTTGCGGGCAGCCAGGACGCCGATGAGGAGTATTACGCGCTCTCCAACGCCGAACGCGCCGAGAAAACGCCGCCATTTATTGACTGGCGTTTGTATGCCGATTGGAATGCGCTCATGGTGATGGCGCTTTTGGAGGCCAGCGTTGTGCTGAACGACAAAAAATACGCCGACCTCGCTCGCAAAGTCCTCGCCACTTTGGATTTGTTGTGCGTGGGCGCGGATGGCGCGGTGGTTCATTCAACTTCTCCCCTCCTCGCGGGAGGGGTTGGGGGTGGGCAGGCGCGCGGCTTGCTGGCCGACCAGGCCGCGCTGGCGATGGCGCATTTGATGCTGGCGCAACATTCTGGCTCCCCGCAAGAGCGCGAGGCCGTGCTGGTGATGGCGCGGCGGCTGATTGAGTTTGCGCGGCGCGAGCTGGCCGCGCCAGATGGCGGCTTTTTTGACCGGCCAGCAGACCCATCGGCCAAAGGTTTGTTGAGCCTGCGCATAAAACCCTTGCAAGACAACGCGCACATGGCGCAGGCGCTGGCGCTGGCCTATTATTTGGCCGATGGCGAGGCAAACGCCAAAGCGGAGGCCATCCGCACACTGAGCGGGGTTGCCAAAGACTACCCGCGTTATGGCGAACACGCCGCCGGTTTTGCCCAGGCCGTGATGCAAGCCACGCTGGAGCCGACCGAGATCGTGATTGTGGGTGAGGGCTGGCAGGCCGCCAATTTTGCCAGGAGCGCGATGACGCCCTACTCAAGCTGGCGTGTGGTGCGCGTGCTCGACCCAGACAACGATGCCGAACTCATCCGCCAGCGCGGCTACCCGGTGAGCAAAACGCCGGTGGCCTTTGTGTGCCGCGGCACGGCCTGCTCTGCGCCCATTTACGAAGCGAGTGAGTTGACAAGGTGACATGCTGAAAGAGTGATAAGGTGATTTGTCAGACACATCACCTTGTCACCTCTTCACCTTGTCACCTTGTCGGTCCCCCGTCACGTCTTCAACACCCACACCGTCACCGCCGCGTGATTGGTGCCCATGCGACGTTTCCAAAAACTAAAACCGGCCTCCTCAAAACGGCGTTGGGCAAAATCCTCAAAGGTGTTATTGCCATCGCCCTGACCGGTGATCCGATACGCGAGGCGAATCAGGCGGCTGAGCGGGTCGTTGTGAATGAGCCGCGCGCCGGGGATGATGACCGCGCGGCCACCCGCCGCCAGCACACGCCGCATCTCGGCAAGGGTTTCTTTTTGGTAAATAAAACTGGTGGGGAAGGTGGACACGAGGCAGCCAAATGCGCCATCGCCAAACGGCAAATGCGCCGCGCTGGCCTGCACCACGCGGGCCGATGGGGCTTTGGCGGCCAGCGCGTTCATCTGCGGCGAAAGATCCAGCGCCACCGCGTCGCGCCCGCGCGAGCGCAGTTCTGCGTGCAGGTGGCCGGGGCCGTGCGCCAGCTCCAGCACCCGCGCGCCATCCGGGATGAACACGGTCGCCATCTCGGCCCACTCCTGCCACTCGCCCAGCGAGACAATATCGGCCACCGTGTCATACGCCCACGCAAAACGGGTGTAGAGCAGGTCAAAACTTTTTTGCGCAAGGTTGTTCATCAAAATTTCTGGCTAAAGTTTAACCGTCTGGCCGATGGCGCTTCTGTTTTGTTCGTTTTGCCGCTCGTCCGAGGAGTGTTTTATTGGAGAATGAAATAAACTTATCAGACTTGTGCAGAAAAACTAAGCCGTCATTCCCGCGCAAGCGGAAATCTATAACAAACTCACAAAAACACGTGTAAGAAGGCCGATTCCCCTTGCGTTTGGGCTTGGCGCGTTGTGGATTTCCGCTTGCGCGGAAATGACGCCCGCCATTTGTTGGCCGACCGCTCCGCTCGTCCGGCATTTTCGCCATCAGACGTTATAATTCGCCCACCAACAACCATGCGTGTGCTCATCACTGGGATGAACGGCTTTGCCGGAACTCATCTGTCTAACCTGCTTTTGCGCGAAACTTACTGGAATCTTATTGGCGCATCGCGCGATACAACAGGCAACCGCCCAAATGCCCGCGTGCAGTGGTGGAAGATGGAGTTGACCGACCCCAACGCGGTTTTTCGACTGCTCAAGTTTGAGCGCCCGGATGTCATCATTCATTTGGCCGGGCAGGCGCACGTGGGTCTTTCCTGGCAGGATGCGTGGAGCACATTTGAATCGAACGTGCGCGGCACGCTCAATCTTTTTCAGGGCGTCCTCAAGGCTGGCCTCACGCCGCGCGTGCTGGTGATTTCATCCAACGAGGTGTATGGCCCGCCGCGCAACGAATCCGATTTGCCCTTCCGCGAGGATCAGCCGCTGCGACCCGCCAACCCGTATGGCGTGAGCAAGGTGGCGCAAGATGTGATGACGCTGCAATATCACACCTCGCATGGGTTGGATGCGCTGGTGGCGCGCCCGTTCAATCATTTTGGGCCGGGGCAAATGGCGCGGTTTGTCGCGCCGCAGTTTGCCTGTCAGATTGCCGAGATTGAGCAGGGGCTGCGCGAGCCGGTGCTGCGCGTGGGCAACATGGCCGCCCGCCGCGATTTTACCGATGTGCGCGATGTGGCCCGCGCATATTTGGCGCTGGTGCAAAAGGCCGACCCCGGCCAGGCGTATAACATTTGCTCTGGTCAGGCGCACTCGGTTCAGGAAATTCTGGATTTGATGCTGAGCATGAGCAGCGCGAAAATTACGATAGAAAGTGATCCGGCCAAGCTTCGCACCGCCGATACACCCATTAGCTATGGCGACAACACAAAGATAAAAGAAGCCACGGGCTGGCAGCCGCAATTTGCCTTTGAGCAAACGGTGGCCGATATTTTGAACGATTGGCGCGAGCGCGTGAAGGCAGGCGAGAGAAGCCTGGAATGAAATGTAAAAAAATCTGAAGAGTGAAGAGTAAAACATGACCCAAAAAACAGCTTTAATTACCGGCGTGACCGGGCAGGATGGCTCGTATCTGGCAGAATTTTTGTTGGAGATGGGCTACCGGGTGGTGGCGATGGTTCGCCGCACCAGCACGATCAATTTTGACCGCATCAAGCACATTCAAGACAAGATTGAGCTGGTGCAGGGAGATTTACTTGATCAGTCCTCGTTGATGGAGATTGTCCGGGAATACAAACCGGATGAGGTTTACAACCTCGCGGCGCAATCGTTTGTGCCCACCTCGTTCACCCAGCCCGTGCTGACCGGCGAGTTCACCGCGCTGGGCGTGACGCGCATGCTGGAGGCGATCCGGCACGTCAAGCCGGATGCGCGGTTTTATCAGGCCTCATCCAGCGAGATGTTTGGCAAAGTGGTGGAAGTGCCCCAGCGCGAGACCACGCCGTTTCATCCGCGCAGCCCGTATGGCGTGGCAAAAGTGTATGGTCACTGGATCACAATTAACTACCGCGAAAGTTACAACTTGTTCGCGTGCAGCGGCATTTTGTTCAACCACGAAAGCCCCCGCCGCGGGCTGGAGTTTGTGACGCACAAAGTGACATACGCGGCGGCGCGCATCAAGAAAGGGTTGCAACAAGAGCTTCATTTGGGCAACTTGGACGCGCGGCGCGACTGGGGTTTTGCCGGAGATTACGTGCGCGGCATGTGGATGATGCTTCAGCACGACAAGCCCGATGATTACGTGCTGGCCACCGGCGAGACGCACTCGGTGAGAGAGTTGTGCCAGGTGGCGTTTGACCGCGCCGGGTTGAACTGGGAGAAACATGTGGTCGTGGATCCCAAGTTTTACCGCCCGGCTGAGGTGGATTTGCTGATTGGCGATCCGGCCAAAGCGGGGCGCATTTTGGGCTGGGAGCCAAAAGTCACCTTCCGCGGTTTGGTTGAGATGATGGTGGACGCGGATATGGAAGCCTTGAAATAGTTGTAGTTGATAGTGATGGTCATAGTTTCCACTATCACTATGAACTATAACTATCACTAAAATTCATGTTTTCAGCAGTTTCAATTGGCGGTGGATGCGGCGCGGTGCAGGTTTTGCTGGGCTTGCGCAAGCACACCGCCAACCTCACGGGCATCATCGCGGTGACGGACACCGGCCGCAGCACCGGCAAGGTGCGCAGTTTGGCCAATATCCCCGCGCCGGGCGATGTGCGCAATGCGCTGGGCACGCTGGCTGGCGATGACACCACTTTCGCCAAACTCATCCAGCACCGAATGCTTGTGCCCAAGTCTGAACAGCTCAATGGGGTGGCGTTTGGCAACTTGATGTTGGCGGCGCTCACCCAAATGAGCGGAGATTTTGGCGAGGCGGTCAATGCCATGCGCCAGATGTTGGGCGTGGACATTCGCATTTTGCCGGTGACCACACACAACACCCACATTTGCGCCGAGCTGGTGGATGGCACAATGATCGCCGAGGAATTAAACGTGCGCGCTCTTGGCAAACCAGATATCAAGCGCGTTTTTATTCAAGACCGCATGGCCCGCGCGTATGCGCCGTGCGTAGACGCGCTGCTTGGCGCGGATCTCATCACGATTGGCCCAGGCAGCTTGTTCACCACCGTGCTGGCCTGTCTGGCGTTTGATGAGGTCTCGCAGGCCATACAAAAATCTCCGGCCAAAACGGTGTATGTGTGCAACAACACCACTCAGCCCGGCCAAACCGATGGCTTTACGCTGGCCGATCACGTGGATCAGGTCAAAACATATTTGAACGGGCGGTTGGACTATGTTTTGCTCAACACCCGCGCCCCCAGCGATGCGTTGCGCATGGCGTACCAGCGCGATGGCGTGGAGGTGCTGCTGCCCACCGATGACGAGGTTAAGCGCATTGAGAAAATGGGGCCAAAGGTGATTGTGCGCGATCTGGCCCAGCTCACCGAGGGCAAGCGCGATCTGTTTGACAAACAGGATTCCATCCGCCATGACCCAGACACGCTGGGCGCGGCCTTGATGGAAATTTTGAATGAGGAAGTCTAAGCGAATTCAGAGTTCGGCATTCCTTCTCATTCTCGCGACCTTTGCAATTTATTTGGCCGCGCTCACCCAGCGCAGCTTATGGCTGGATGAAGGCGCCACGCTGGCGCGGCTTTACTCCACCTGGGATCAGCTCTGGCGCAACCGCCTGCCCATTCAGGGTTTGGATTTAACCGACGGCCATCCCCCGCTTTATTTCGCGGCCTTAAAGGCGTGGATGGCTTTTGCGGGCGGGAGTGAATTTGCGCTCAAATATCTCTCGCCGCTGGTGTGCATTTTGTCTGTTCCGATGGGATACGCGGCGGGCAGGCGTCTGCGCGGGCGGGGCGCCGGTTTGGCGCTGGCCGCCTTTCTCGCCCTCAGCCCCGGCCTAATTTGGTACGCCACCGAACTGCGCCCGTATGCTTTTGTTTTGCCAATATCCGCGCTGGCCTTGTATGTTTTGCTGTGCTTTTTTAACCGCCCAACCGCGCGGTTTGCGTTGCTGGCGTTGTTTGTTTTGCTGACAGGCGTCGCCACAAATTACTTGTTTGCTGGCATTTTGATATGCGCGGTTGCTGCGCTGGCGCTTTTTGTTTTTATTCAAGATATGCGGCAAACCCCGCGCCGATACGGCCGAAGTTTGCTCATTGTTGGCGCGGCAATCGTTGGCGGCGCGGCCAGCCTCGTCGCCATCTGGCCGCTGTTTGGCTGGTTTATGCAAGCGGGCATAGATCGGCTGCGCGCGCTGCAACTCGCAGCCGATCTGCCGCACTTTGCGCTGCTTGGCGCGGGGGCCATCTTTGGGCAAAACGCCGCCGATTTTAGCGGCGGCGCGTTCACGCTGGCCGCTTTGGCGCTGGCTTGCGTGGGATGGGTCACTAAACCGCCGCGAGCCGTTTTTTTAGCCGCGTTGCCGTTTGTGCTGGCTTTGTTTGGCCTCACCATTCTTTTGCCAGGCACGGCGGCCTTCCGCTATGTCTTGTTTGCCATCCCAGCCTTTTTCTTGCTCATCACACGGGCGTTGTTTGCCATTGGTCGGGGTGGGGCGCTGCGCCGGGTGATGGCGTTTGGGCTGGGCGCGGGGCTGCTTGGCCTAGAGATGTTTGGCGCGGTCTCCACCCTGACCCCATCTCCCACCTGGCAAGATGACTGGCGCTCACTTTCGCGCTATATTCACGCCAACTGGCAAGATGGCGACTCGATTGTCATCCGCGATATTTACACGCCCGACCAGGTGATGAAGATGTATTTGGGCAACTTAACCGCGCCACTCACGCCTGTCTCGCAATTGCCAGAATCACCGTTAGCCGCGCCGCGCGTTTGGCTGGTGAACACCGGCGGCGAGGACCCCGCCTCAATCAATTCTGGCATGTTCACCCGTATGTGGCAGCGCGAGGTGGTGGGGTTTGGCGGCTGGTCAAACACGCTGGAGCTGCGGTTGTATGAAAATGGTTCGCCGCTGGTTGCGCAAATTCCATCAAACGCAACCCACGTCTCTCTTCCAGCGAGAGGGGCCGGGGGTGGGCCAATACTCGCTGCCGCCGAAACCCGCGCGGGCAGCCCGCTTGCCTTGCACCCCGATGTGTGGCTGACGGCGTACTGGAAACGCAACGGCGCAAGCGACCTCGCTCAATACAGCCTTGCGGTGCGATTGGTCTCTGGCGGGCAAGTGTGGAACACCGCCCAGTTGCCCGCAGATTTGGGACAGCTCACTGGCTGGGATGAACAATTTGCGCGGATAGACTACCGCGTCCTCACGCCGGTTGGCCTGCCGCAGTTGCCTTACGAATTGCAAATTACATTGCAGCGCGGCGATAAAAAAGAGCCGGTGACGACCTACATTTTCCCAGCAGATATAAATACGTGGCGCATCCCATCCCACGAAGGCGCGTTGCCAGCGAAACCGGTGTGGAGCAGCCCCAACGCAACGTTGCTGGCCGCCGAATTTGAGCGCGAATTTCATCCGGGCGATGCAGTTCCGCTGGTGCTGACCTGGCAGAAGGACAACCCGGCGTATGACCGCTGGGATAGCGAGGTGTGGATCAAGCCGCTGCTCGGCGGGGCAGCCATCAACCAAATTGAAAATAAAAATGGCGATGCGCTGGTCGGTTCGCCTGTGCGGGCCATGTTGAGCGCCAAAATTCCAGAGACGGCCAGCGCGGGCTGGTATCGCCTCGGCGTGGATCGTGTCATGTCAGACGGGCGAGACAGCATCCCGCTCGGCTTCATCCGCGTGAGCGACTTCCCAATTGCGCCCCTGCCCGATGCACCAGCGCACCTCGTGACCGCGCGGGTGGGCGAGTTTGATGTGTTGGGCTACCGCCTGAACCAGCCGTTTGAGCGCAAGGCCACGCTGAGCTTCTTCACATACTGGAAGGCCAATGCTCAACCCAGGCGCGATGGCGCGCTGTTTTTGTTTGTGCTGGGGCCGGATGGCAAACTGGTTGCCCAGGACGATAACCCGCCGGAGGGTCGCTCCACGCTCACCTTCCGCGCGGGCGAGCAAATTCGCCAATTGCACCGCGTTGTTGTGCCGTATGGGGCCGCGCCGGGCGCATATCATTTGTTTGCAGGAATTTACAACCGGAGCGATATTGCGCGCTGGGAAGCGACCCAGAACGGCGCGCCCGCAAAAGATAATTTGGTTGATCTCGGTACAATTGAACTTAAATGAATTTGAAATTCTGAATGCAAAACGCAGAAAATGTCACTTAGCGCTTTTGCATTTAAACAAGGAGAAAAAATGAGCGATATTGTTTTTGGAACCGATGGCTGGCGAGGCCGCATTGCCGAAGATTACACGTTTACCAACGTTCGGCGCTGCGCAACGGGCTACGCCAAATATATTCTCACCACCAGCAAGAAGGGCAAAAAGCCAACGGTTGTGATTGGACATGACAAACGCTTTCAGAGCGAGGATTTTGCCGCCGCTGCCGCCGAGGTGTTGGCCGCGCATGGCATCAAGGTGTGGCTGACCGATGGCGCAACCCCCACCCCGGTGATCGCCTTTGCCGTCCCCGCCAAAAAGGCGCTCGGCGCAATCAACATCACCGCCAGCCACAACCCGCCGCAAGACAACGGATTCAAGGTGCGCGGCAGCACGGGCGGGGCCATTGACCCCGAAGGTCTCAAGGCCATCGAGGCGGGCATCCCAGATGCCAGCGAGGTGAAAACCCTGAGCTATGACAAGGCCGAAAACAAGGGGTTGATTGAGAAATTTGACGCCAGCGAAGATTACATCGCCAATCTCAAAACGCTGGTCAGCTTGCCCCCCATCAAAAAAGCCGGGCTAAAAATTGTGATGGATGCGATGTGGGGCAACGGCGCGGGCTGGCTGCCGCGTTTGATTGGCGGCGGCAACACCATGATTCACGAGATTCATAACACGCGCAACCCATCCTTTCCAGAAATGCGCCGCCCAGAGCCGATTCCGCCCAACGTGGATGTGGGCCTGCGCACGACCAAAGAGATGATGGCCGATGTGTGCTGCATCACCGATGGCGACGCCGACCGCTGCGGCCTGGGCGATGAGAAAGGCCGCTTTATCAACCAGTTGCAGGTGTATGGCTTGCTGGCGTTGTATTTGCTGGAGATTCGCGGCCAGCGCGGCGCAATTGTCAAGACGCTGAGCACCACCGGCATGTTGGAAAAGCTGGGCAAAATTTACAACGTGCCCATTTACGAGACCGGCGTGGGCTTTAAGTATGTTGCGCCCAAGATGACCGAGACCAACGCGCTGATGGGCGGCGAGGAGAGCGGCGGGTTCGCTTTTCGTGGCAACGTGCCAGAGCGCGATGGCATTTTGGCGAATTTGTATTTGCTGGACTTTATGATCAAGACCGGCAAGAAGCCCAGCGAATTGCTGGAGCTTTTGTTCAGCAAGGTGGGCGCGCATTATTACGACCGCATTGACACGCGCATTGACCCGGTGCGCCGCGAGGCCATCAAAGCCAAAGTGATTGCCGCGCAACCCGCCACCATTGGCGGCCTAAAGGTGACCGGCAAGAACATGACCGATGGCTACAAATTCTCATTGGAAGATGGCGGCTGGTTGCTCATCCGCATGAGCGGCACCGAGCCGTTGATGCGCATTTACTGCGAGACTACGAAGAAGAAACTCGTCCAGCCCATTTTGGAAGATGGTGTAAAGCTGGCGCAGATTTAATGTCACTTGGCGCTCGGAGCACTCCACCCAACGTGTTGGGACGTGCTCCGAGCGCTTGATAAAGAATGTTCTTTGACACGCACTGCCACCTGGATGACAAGCAGTTTGACGCGGACCGCGAGGAGATGTTCGCGCGGGCGATCCAGAACGGCGTGACGCGCTTTGTCAACATCTCGTATGATCTGGACAGCAGCAAGCGCAGCATTGCGCTGGCACACGCCCGGCCAGATGTGTACGCGGCCATTGGCATTCATCCCAACGACGCCAGCCACGCAGACGCGGGCGCGTATGATGCGCTGCGCGCGCTGGCTGCCAGCCCGCGCGTGGTGGCCATTGGCGAAATTGGGCTGGATTATTACTGGGATGCCGCCCCGCGCGAGGTGCAGCGCGAGGTGTTTGAGCGTCAACTTGACTTGGCGCAAGAGGTCAACCGGCCGGTGATTATTCATTGCCGGGATAAAGCGGGGAGTTACGCCGCGTATGACGATGTGCTGGCGGTTTTGTTTGGGCGGGATGGGTTGCGCGGGCGGGTTTTGCTTCACGCCTATGCGGGCAGTTTTGAACAGGCCGAGAAAGCCATCGGCCAGAATTACACCCTGGGTTTTGGCGGCCCCATCTCTTACCCCAAGTCCGAGAACACCCGCGAGATTGCGGCTTGGGTTCCGGCCCCAAACTTTGTGCTGGAGACAGACGCGCCCTATCTGCCGCCGCAAAAATTTCGCGGAAAACGCAACGAACCGGGCTACATCCCCCTGTTTGCGGCCACATTGGCAAAAGTGCGGGGGATGGAGCTGGCCGCGCTGGCGGACCTCACCACCCGCAACGCCAACGCCTTTTTTGGCGTTCCAAATACCTGATTTTTAATTCGTGATTCTTAATTTAAATGGGCGGGTACAATCCGGTTCGACATGATTGAGTTAACTGCGTCCGTCATCGCAGGCAACAGCGTTGCCGTAAATGACGGCGTTCACGGAAACGGCAAAGCTGCCCGAAGCGGGATGGAGCAGGCGCAGGCGTTGATTACGCCCGAGCTGGAGCGCGTTGAGAAAATGCTGCGCAATTTTCCCAGCCTCAAGCCCGATGCGTTGCGCGAGGCCGTGGAAATGATTGTGGCGAGCGGCGGCAAACGCCTGCGCCCGGTTCTCACATTGTTGACCGCTGGCTTGTTTGGCAAGCACACCGACCCGCGCATTATTTCCATTGCCAGCGCGGTTGAAATGCTGCACACCGCCACGCTGGTGCATGATGATTTGATTGATGGCTCGCTCATGCGGCGCGGCGCAACCACCCTGAACGCGGTGTGGACGCCCGTGGCAACCGTGCTCACCGGCGATTATTTGTTTGCCTACGCCGCCGGGCTGGCCGCCAAAGCCAACAACGTGCAGGTGATGACGCTGTTCTCCGAGACGCTGGGCGTGATTGTGGGCGGCGAATTGCAGCAAAGTTTTGCGGACTGGGAGCAGCGCAGCACCCGCGAGGATTACTTCCCGCGCATTTACGCCAAGACCGGCTCGCTCATTGTGCTGGCGGTGATGACCGCCGCGGTGATTGGCGGCGCGGACGAAAAACAAAGCGCCGCGCTGCGCAGCTACGCCCACAACCTGGGGTTGGCTTTTCAAATTGTGGATGACATTTTGGACTTCACCGGCGAGCAGGCCCGCGTGGGCAAGCCGGTTGGCAGCGATCTGCGGCGCGGCCTCATCACGTTGCCAACGCTTAATTACGCCAGCGCCCACCCACAAGATGAGTTGCTGGCCTGCGCGATGAAGGGCGAGTGCAACACCCGGCAATACGATGAGCTTGTGCGGCGCATCAGCGCGTCTGAGGCCATTGCGGCCTCGTTTGATGAGGCGCGGGCGCTGGCAAAGCAAGCCTCCGATGCGTTGCTTGAATTTACCGCCAGCCCCTTCCGCGCGGCTTTGCTGGATCTGATTCAATACACCGTTGTCCGAACAGCCTGAAACAAAGAGCGGTTTCTTCGCCATGTTCACCCTCCGCGAAGCCGTTGCCGGGGATTACCCGCGCGTGATAGAACTGCTGGATCACGCGCATCTCTTCACGCAAGACATTCACGCCATCGGCGGCAAACGCTGGGTTTTGGCAGATGGCGCCGAGGTCGTTCAAGGCTTCATTGGTTTGGAGGTTCGTGGCGGGCTGGCGTTGCTGCGCAGCACGGTGGTTGCGGCAGAGGCCCGCAGCGCCGGGTTTGGGGCGCGGCTCACCGCTCACGCGCTAAACTGGGCGCGTCAAAACGCCATCACCCGCGTGTATTGTTTTAGCACCGATGCGGGCGGTTACTGGCAGCGCTTTGGTTTTGTTCCCGCGCCGGTGGATGAGCTTGTGGCCGCATTGCCAGACGCATCGCAGGTGAAACACTTTGAGCGCATGGGCTGGCTGCCCACCGAGCTGGCCTGGCGTTTGGATTTATCCCATCCCAGCGAGAGAGATTAGGGGCGGGCAACTGAGAATGCTTTACGTCATCATCGTCAACTGGAATGTGCGCGAGTTGTTGGCCGCCTGCCTGCGCTCGTTGCAAGCGCACCCGGCCACAACCCACGCCCAAGCGGTCATCGTGGTAGATAACGCCTCAGCCGATGGCAGCGTGGACATGCTGCGCCGCGATTTCCCCGATGCGCATGTCATCGCCAACGCCACAAATCGCGGGTTTACCGGCGGCAATAACGATGGCCTGAAATATGCGCAAGGGCTTGTTCTTTCCTCCCAAATAAATCTGGCGGCAGGCCAGCTTGCCCCGGAAAACTATTTCCTTTTGCTCAACCCAGACACAGAAGTGACGCCCGGCGCGTTGGACGCACTGCTGGCCTGCGCAGACGCCCAGATGGATGCGGGCGCGGTTGGCCCACAATTGCGTTACCCGGATGGGAGCATTCAATCCTCGCGGCGGCGGTTTCCATCCTTAAAAACTGCGCTGTTTGAAAGCACCTGGCTGCAAAGTTTTGCCCCGCGCAAGCTGCTGGATGATTTTTATATGCGTGACACGCCCAATGACCAGCCGTGCGAATGCGACTGGCTGGTGGGCGCGGCCATTTTGGCGCGGGCGGGCGCCATCCGCCAAATTGGCCTGTTTGACGAAAACTTTTTCATGTATTCCGAGGAGCTGGATTTGTGCAAACGCCTGCGTGGCGCGGGCTGGCGCGTGGCCTATTGCCCGTCGGCGGTGATCGTGCATCACGAGGGCAAAAGCAGCGAGCAAGCCTCGGCGCGGCGGATGATCAACTTCAACACCAGCAAGGTCAAATATTTTCGCAAACATCACGGCGCGGCGCAGGCCGGCGTGTTGCGTTTTGCCTTGCTGGGCATGTTCCTCTGGCAGATGGGGCTGGAGGCGGGCAAATACGCGCTGGGCAGCCAGCGCCCCTTGCGGGCGGGGCGCATTCGCGCGTATGCGGGCGTGCTGAGGTCTGGGTTGTTATAACGCCCAGAGCGCGGGGGGCATTTTTGCATTCGTATAATTGCTCAGTTGTGACTCAAAATACATCTGGCCCGCTGGTCAGCATCATCATCCCGGCATACAACGAGGAGCGGCGATTGCCCGCCACGCTGGCCGCGCTGGATGAGTTTGCGCAAAATCCCGCCCACGCGCACATCACCCTGGAGGCGATTGTGGTGGACAACGCCAGCAGTGATGGCACAAACGCCATCGCCAGCGCGTTTGCCGCGGCGCACCCGTATGTGCGGGTGATCCGCGAGATGACGCGCGGCAAGGGCGCGGCGGTGAAGGCGGGCATTTTTGAGGGACGCGGCGAATATCTGTTCATGTGCGACGCCGATTTGTCTATGCCCATGAGTGAGTTGCCCAAGTTTTTTTCGCCAAAGCTGGATGGTTATGATGTTGCCATTGGCACGCGCGAAGGGCCGGGCGCCAACCGGTTTGACGAGCCGTCCTCGCGGCATTTGCAAGGGCGGGTGGGCACCCTGCTCACCAAAATCATGGTTGGTCTGCCCTACGAGGATACCCAGTGCGGCTACAAATCCATCCGCCGCGAACCGGCGCGAAAGATTTTTGAGAAACAAACGCTAAACGGCTGGGGATTTGATATTGAAATTTTGTTCATCGCGCGGCGGATGGGATACAAAATTGCCGAGGTGCCAATTGACTGGTATTACCGCGCCGAGAGCCGCGTGCGCCCCGGCATAGATGCGCTTAAGACTTTGCGCGAACTTTGGCATGTGCGTCAAAACGCGCGCAAAGGCATGTACGGCTAGGCTAGACCTCACAAGTTTCCAAAACCCGTGAGGTCTTTCTGGACAATGCCATCACTCCTCCACGAAAACGAGTTGCGCAGTTTGGGCCACGCGCTGGTGGCGGGGGTGGATGAGGCCGGGCGGGGCGCGTGGGCCGGGCCGGTTATGGCGGCGGCGGTTATCCTTCCGCCCAACGCCGACCAGGTGACCGACCTGCGCGGCGTGAATGACTCCAAAAAGTTAAGCGCGACCCAACGAGAAAGATGCCGAGAAGCGATTGAGCGTTTGGCGGTCGCGTACGCCATCGGCCAAAGCACAAACAGCGAGATTGACACGCTGGGCATTGTGCCCGCCACCCGTTTGGCGATGGCCCGCGCGATTGCCGCGCTGCCCGTTAAACCTCATGCGCTTTTGATTGACGCGGTGAAACTGCGCGAGGTGGACATTTTTCAGCGCTCGTTCAACTTTGCGGATTCAATCAGCCTCTCGGTGGCGGCGGCGTCTATCCTTGCTAAAACCGAACGCGACCGCACATTGCGCGAGCTGGCCGCGCAATACCCGGCGTATGGTTTTGACGCCCACAAGGGCTATGGCACACGCAAACACGCCGCCGCGTTGGCAGAATTTGGCCCCGCGAGCGTTCATCGCATGAGTTTTGCGCCCTTGAAAATATTTCTAACCGCAGAGACGCAGAGGCGCTGAGTGAAATAATTTTTGCGCCTCTGCGGTGAAATACAATTCCCCTCATGGCTTACTTTGACCTTCCGCTTTCCGAACTGCAAACGTATTTGCCCCCGCGCGAGGAACCCGCCGATTTTGACGCATTTTGGCGGCGCACGCTGAGCGAATCTGCCGCGTATCCCCTCAACCCAATTTTTGAGCCGGTAGACACCGGGCTGAAAACGATTGACTCATTTGACGTGACGTTCAGCGGGTTTGGCGGGCAGCGGGTGAAAGGCTGGCTGCAGTTGCCGCGCCATCGCACGGGCAAATTGCCGTGCATGGTGGAATTTATTGGCTACGGCGGCGGGCGCGGGTTTGCCACCGACTGGCTGCTTTGGGCCAGCGCGGGATACGCTCATTTTGTCATGGATACGCGCGGGCAGGGCAGCGCATTCACAAAGGGCGACACGCCCGATGTTGAGCCGGAAGGGAGCAATGGTCAGTTCCCCGGATTCATGACGCGCGGTGTTCTGAACCCAGACACATATTACTACCGCCGGGTTTTTACGGATGCGGTTCGGGCGGTGCAGGCCGCGCGGTCGCATACGGCGGTGGATGGGTCGCGGGTGGGTGTGACTGGCGGGAGCCAGGGCGGGGGCATCTCGCTGGCGGCTGCTGGCTTGGTGGGCGATGTGGCTCTGGCGATGCCGGATGTGCCTTTCCTGTGCCACATGCGCCGCGCCACCGAAATTGTGGACAGCGCGCCGTATAACGAGATCGCCAAGTTTTGTCTGGTTCACCGCGACAAAGTGGAGCGCGTGTTTAAGACGCTGAGTTATTTTGATGGGATGAATTTTGCCGCCCGCGCCAAAGCCCAAGCGCTTTTTTCGGTTGGGTTGATGGATGAGATTTGCCCGCCCTCCACCGTTTTTGCCGCGTATAACTATTATGCCGGGCCAAAAGACATCCGCATTTGGAGCTACAACCACCATGAGGGCGGCGGGGCGTATCAGACAATTGAGAAGGTGAAGTTTGCGAACAAATTGTTTGCGTGATCAATACGTGAAAAATAACCGGGCATGCGTAAAACCTGACAAGTGGCGCATTAAAGCAATTCTAGAAGTCATCTTAAAAACACATATTTGAATTTGTCACCCTGAGCGAAGCGAAGGGTCTCTGCCAAAATTTAGCTCCAAAATGGGTCAGTCAGAGATGTTTCGCTTCGCTCAATATGACATTCCACTATCCAATTTTAGGATGACTTCTAGATGCGATATCACGCGCGCCACCAGTCTGCTTTTCTTTTTTGATTGGAAAATTGCGGTTTGTGCAATTCTGATAAAATCTAGCCAATCTAGACAGATTTGGAGGTGCAACAATGACAGCATGGCAACTTCAAGAAGCAAAAAACAAACTATCTGAGTTGATTGACCGGACACTGGAAGAAGGCCCGCAGGTCATCACGCGGCATGGCAAAGAGGTGGTGGTGGTTATGCCCATCTCGCGTTATCGCAAACTTACCCAACCAAAACAACGCCTTAAACCCGGCGATTTTTTTGCGCAATCCCCTTTGCGAAACAGCGGCATTAACCTGGAGCGCGATAAATCTACCGACATCCGCGAGTTGGACTTGTAGGCAAAATCATGCGCTACCTGTTAGATACCAGCGTTCCATCTGAGTTGACAAAACCAAAATCCAGCCAGCGTGTGTTGGACTGGATGAACGCGCAGGATATTGAAACGTTGTATTTGTCTGCGGCGACCATTGGAGAAATTCAACGCGGTATTTATTTGTTGCCCCCATCTAATCGAAGAACAAATTTGGAAACGTGGCTAAATGTGCGCTTGGCCGAAGAATATGCAAACCGCATTTTGCCCCTGGATGAAGAACTCTTCCGCGCATGGGGGAGCTTTATGGCAAAGTTAAAGCAGGCGGGTCATCCCATGGCGCTGTTCGATTCATTGATCGCCGCAACAGCCATCCACCACCGAATGACGCTGGTGACCTGCAATTTGGACGATTTTCGTTACGCGGATATTAGCCTGTTAAACCCCTGGGAGGAATAACCCGTGCCAGCCATCCGCTTTTTGTTGAAAGGATTACTCATTGGCGATGGATGCTGCCTGTATTGCCCGTGCAAATGCCCAGCGGGCCGCACAACTGGCTGGTCACCGCTCGCAAGAATTTAAGTTGAGGAAAATATGGATGAGATACAAAAAAACATCGGCCACTGGGTTGAGATGTGGAACACCTATGACCTTTCTCAAGTAAATGCCTTGTTTTTGTGCGATGACCGGCTGACTTATTTCTCGTCAGAACAGGAGGGTGCGGTTATTGGTATTGATGCCGTGCGCGAACATCATCGCAGGTTTGGGTTTGTGGAAGGCGGCAAAATCAGCCCGAACAAATTGTGGCTGGATGATCTGCACATCACAGATTTTGATTCTTGCGCCGTTGTGACCGGAATATGGTTTTTTCGCCGCGCGGCCACCGGGCAGGTACAGCGAGGACCGGTCACATTTGTCTATCTCAAACAGCCAGATGGGTATCGACTGGCCCATTTGAATTTTGGCAATTACAAGTGATGGAAGCGCGAAGCTGGACACAGCCGGGCTTCGAGCAAATTTAAAACAAATATCACAGCCATATAGCCCCCATTAATAAACATCGATTAAGAAATTCAATACACCCCTACCCCCGGGGGGAGGGGTGTATACTTTTCGCATGGAGCGAGACAAAAAAGACCTGCTCAACCGGCTCAAAACCATTGAGGGTCACATTCGCGGGGTGCAACGCATGGTGGAAGAAGATGCGTATTGCATTGACATCATCCAGCAGACACAGGCGGTGCAGTCTGCGCTGGAGAAGTTCAACTCGGTGGTGCTGGCAAATCATCTCAACAATTGCGTCACCACCGCCATCCGCGGAGACGACCCCAAAGAGCGCGAGCGCGTGGTGAATGAGTTGGTGCAGGTGTTTGACCCCTCGCCCAGAAAAAAGTCCAAATAATTTCAGCACAAAGAAAATAAGAGACAAGAAAAGCTTGCGCCGCCTAATTTCTTGTTCTTCACTTCTTGCGTTTAATTCAGGAGAAAAATGAACACAAAAACAGTCAAAATTCCAAACATCGGTTGCATGGGGTGTGTGCGCACCATTAAGAATGAGATTGAGGAAATGAAGGGCGTGGCAAAAGTTGATGGCGACAAAGACACCAAGTTGGTCACAATTAACTGGGATGCCCCCGCCGACTGGAAAGCCATTGAGGCCAAGCTGACTGAGATTGACTACCCGGTGGAAAAGGCGTAGACCAATGAAAAAACTAAACCGGCGCAAGTTTTTGAAGTTGAGCGGGTTGGCCGCGGGAACCAGTCTGTTGGCCGCCTGCGCGCCCAAAAATGCCGCGCCAGCTTCTACCGCTATGCCTGGCATGGCGATGGGAGCCGCGCCAACCGCAGCCCCATCTGCAAATTTTGCGCCGGATTTGGAAATTGCGCTAAAGGCCACCAGCGGCGCCGCGCAGATTTTGCCCGGCAAGCCCACCAACGTTTGGCGATACGCCGCTAACGTCGTCAAAGGAGACCCCGGCGCGGTGGTGACTTTGCCCGAAACCTACACCGGGCCAATCATCCGCGCGAAAAAGGGCCAAAAAGTGCGGGTAACCTTTACGAACGATCTGCCCGCCGGGCAGCCCAGCATTGTGCACTGGCACGGCCTCATCGTGCCCCAGGCGGCTGATGGCCACCCGATGTATCAAATTGACGCGGGCAAGACATACGTGTATGAATTTGAAGTGGGCAACCGCGCGGGAACGTATTGGTTTCACCCGCACACGCACGGCAAAACCGGCTTGCAGGTGAACAAAGGTTTGGCCGGGCTGTTCATCGTGAGCGACCCGGAACAAGACGCGCTGGCGCTGCCCTCCGGCGAGTTTGACTTGCCGCTGGTGATTCAAGATCGCACATTTGACGCGGATAACCAGTTTGTTTACGATGTGCAAAACATGTCTGGCATGAACCATGACATGGGCAGCATGAACATGAACGCCATGATGCAGGGCATGATGGGTTTTCTGGGCGACCGAATTTTGGTGAACGGCAAACCCGATTTTGCGCTTTCGGCCTCCACGCGGGCGTATCGCCTGCGGCTGCTCAACGGCTCTAACTCGCGGATTTACAAATTGGCGTGGAGCGATGGCACACCCATCACTGTGCTGGGTGTGGATGGCGGCCTGCTCGACAAACCCATCAGCAAGAAATATGTGATGCTGGCCCCCGCGCAGCGCGCCGAGATTTGGCTGGATTTGAGCGGGCGCAAAGTGGGCGATGAAATCACGCTGGAGAGTTTGGCATTTGAGACCGGCGAGACCGGCGGGATGATGATGGGTGGCGGGTCGGCCCCGGCGCTGGGCCAACCCATGCGCATTTTGAAAGTGAAGGTAGACAAGCAAAGCGCGGAAACGCTGAAACTGCCAGATAAGCTGACGGCGCTGACCCCGCTGCAAACCAGCGGGGCGGGCAACGCCGCCGCGCCGCGCCAGTTCAAGCTCACGCTAAATGGCATGACCTGGCTGATTAACAACCGCCAGTTTGAGATGGACAAAGCCGCCGCGGACGAAGTGGTGAATCTGGGCGCGACCGAAATTTGGGAGTTCAGCAACGAGAAAAACCCCGGCGCGATGATGGACGCCAACGGGATGGCGCATCCGATTCACATGCATGGCGTGCAATTTAATGTTCTCTCGCGCGAGGTTTTGCCCGACCTCAAACCCATCCGCGATACGGTGATGGATGGAATTGTGGATGAAGGCTGGCGCGACACAGTGTTGGTGATGCCCGGCGAGAAAGTGCGCGTGATTGTGCGCTTCACCATGCCTGGGCGGTTTTTGTATCACTGCCACAATTTGGAGCATGAGGATCAGGGCATGATGCGCAACTTTGACGTGAAGCCGCTTTCTGCGTGATGCGCGCTCACGCGTTTTGTCAACACGGGTGTGGCTAAAATCGGTGTTGATGCGACACATACATTCATTTTTCTGCGCCGCGCTTGTGTGCGGGCTGATGGCCGCTTGCAGCGCGCAAAACCCATCGCCAACTTCTACGCCAAATGTGGCAAGCCACGCCATGCCCACGGCCAACGCGAACCTGCCCTACGATGCCGCGTTTATGGATGCCATGATCGCGCATCATCAAGGCGCCATTGATATGACGTATCAGGCGCGGCAGGGCGCCGAGCGCACCGAGATCAAAGATTTTCTGGAGCAGATCGCGCTGGAACAGGCGGGCGAGATCAAGCAAATGCGGGCGTGGCGGGCAGAGTGGTACCCCAATTTGGCCGCGAGCGCCATCGCCCCAAATGATATGGTCATTAGCGGCGATGCCGCCACGCCGTTTGACATTCGTTTTATCAACGCCATGATTCCGCATCACGAGGCGGCCATCAAAATGGCGAACGAAGCCAAAACAAAAATCACCCGCCCAGAGCTGCTCAAGCTGGCAGATGCGATCATCAAAACTCAAACCAGTGAGATTGGGCAAATGCAAAAATGGAAGGCCGAGTGGGCGAAGTAGCGCCATCTGCCAGGTGAAACCCCGCCGTCAAGTAGGACTAGAATCAGGTCGTATCAATGTCTCGTTCAAAAAGAGGAGATCTGAGATGAATAAGTTTTTTAACAAAAGAATACTGTTTGCCTGTACCGCCGGGATGATTGCCGCCGCATGTGGCGCGCCAGCCGCGCCCACCGCAGCCCCAACCGCCGCGCCCGTCAAACCCACCGAGGCGGCCAAGCCAGCCGCCGGAGCGCAAACCAACGTGGAGATGTATTACCCCATTGCCGTTGGCGGCCCAATCGCCCAAATGATTGATGGCTATTTTGCCAAGTTCAATGCCGCCAACCCAGATGTGAAAGCCACCGCCGTGTTTGCGGGCAGCTATCAGGAAACGCTGGCCAAGATTCAAACCACGCTGCAAGGCGGCGGCAAACCACCCGCGCTGGCCGTGCTGCTCAGCACCGATATTTGGACGTTGCTGGATACCAACGCGATTGAGCCGATGGATGCCTGCCTGTCCAAGATGGGCGATGCGGTTGTCAAAGACTTCCAGCCTGCGTTTATGGCGAACAGCAAAGATGACACCGGCAAGGTTTGGGCCATCCCGTTCCAGCGCAGCACACCGGTTTTGTATTACAACAAGGCCGCCTTCAAAGAGGCCGGGTTGGACCCAGAAAAGCCGCCCCAAACTTGGGATGCGCTGGTGGATGCCGCCAAGAAGCTGACCAAGCCCAATGGCGAGCGCTGGGGCATTCAAATCCCATCCGATGGCACGCCGTACTGGCTGTTCCAAAGCCTGGCCATTGGCGCGGGCAGCAACGTGTTTGATTCTTCCACCAAGGTCACCTTTACCAAAGATGCGGTTGTGACCGCGCTGGATAACTGGGTCAAACTTTCTAAAGATGCCAAGGTTTCGCCAGAAGGAATTGTGGCGTGGGGCACAACGCCCGACGCGTTCCTTGCGGGCAAAGCCGCGATGATTGTTCACACCACCGGCAGCTTGAGCAACATTTTGAACAAGGCCACGTTTGATGTGGGCACCGCGTTCATTCCGGGGCCGAAGGGATTTGGCGTGGGCACAGGCGGCGGCAACCTCTACATTCTGAAAGGCGCGCCGCAGGCCGAGAAAGACGCCGCTTGCCGCGTCATTCAATATCTGACCCAGCCAGAAGTGGTGGCGCAGTGGAGCATTGACACCGGCTACGTGGCCTCGCGCAAGAGCGCGTATGACACGCAGTTGATGAAGGATTTCACCGCCAAGAAGCCGCAGTATTTGGTCACCCGCGACCAACTGCAATACGCCCAGGCCGAGATTTCCACCCATCAGGGCGGACAAGTGCAAAAAATTCTGGGTGATGCGGTTCAGGCCGCCCTCACGGGCAAACAATCTGCGAAAGACGCGCTGACCGAAGCGCAGGACAAGGCCGACAAGCTGCTCTCGCAGTTTAAATAAGGCATTCTAGAAGTCGGACTTCTCCGAGAAGTCCGACTTCTTTTGATCATTTACCCCCATGTCCACCCATTTACGCGCAAGGCTGAACACCACTTTGCTGGGTGTGGCGTTGCTTTTGCCATCGCTGGTTTTTCTGGCGTTGTTCACCGGCTGGCCGCTGCTCAAAACGCTGGTCAGCAGCTTGTATAAGCAAAACCTCGCCACGCGCGGAGAGCCGCGTTTTGTGGGTTTGCAACAATTTGTAGACCTGTTCACCGACCCCGCCTTTTTGCAGGTGATGGCGAACACGCTGGTCTTCACCGCCATCGTGGTCACATTCAGCATCACGCTGGCGTTTTTGTTTGCCACCTTGCTCAACCAAAAATTGCGGGGGATGGGGCTGTTCCGCACGAGCATCTTTTACCCCACCATTTTGCCAATGGTGAGCGCGGCAACCGTGTGGATGTTGATGTATGACAACGATTTTGGTTTGATAAACGATGTCATCCGTTTTTTGGGGGGCAAACCGCTGAACTTTTTGGGCACGCCAGAGCTGGCGTTGCCCGCGCTGGCCGCGCTCACCATTTGGAAACAGGCTGGTTATTTGATGGTGTTTTATCTGGCCGGGTTGCAAAGCCTTCCAGCCGATGTGGTTGAGGCGGGCAAGTTGGATGGCGCCTCGGCATGGCAGACTTTGCGTTACATCACCTTGCCCATGCTGCGCGGCACCACCATCTTTGTGCTCACCATCGCCGTCACCGCCAGTTTCCAAACGGTGGACCAGGTGTATGTGATGACGCAGGGCGGGCCAAACAACGCCAGCAACCTGCTGCTTTACAACATTTATGAGACCGCCTTCCGATTCCAAAATACGGGATTGGCCTACGCGATGACAGTTGTGCTTCTGGCGATCTTGCTCATCTTCACGGTTCTCAATTCGGTTGTGGCCGATAGGAAAAGCTATGACGCAGACTAAATCGCGCGGCTCATTTGCGGCATGGCTGGGGTTGGCCGCTGTGGCCCTGCTCTGGGCCATCCCCCTGATTTGGACGATTGCGGTGGCCCTGCGCCCAGCCAACGTGCCCATCTCGGTGGGGTCGTCGTGGTTTGGCGGCAGGCTCACGCTAGATAGCATCATCGCCGCGTGGAACGCCGCGCCTTTCCGCATTTATTACCTGAACACGGTGACGGTTGTGCTGGGCATTTTGGCTGTGCAAATTGTGACCGTGACGTTGGCGGGGTTTGTGTTTGCGCGCTTGCCCTTCCCCGGGCGCGATGTGCTGTTTGTGTTGTTTTTGTTGCAGTTGCTGGTGCCCACCACCGCGCTGCTCATCCCCAACTACGCCACCATCCGCACTTTGGGCGCGTTCGACACGCTCACTGCGGTGATGTTGCCATATTGGGCCAGCGCGTTTGGCACGTTTCTTATGCGGCAAACCTTCCGAACCGTGCCAAAAGATTTTGAAGAAGCCGCGCGGCTGGACGGCGCAAACTGGTGGCAGGTGATTTGGCACGTGTATTTGCCGCCCGCCCGCCCCGCGCTCATCGCCTTTGCGCTGGTGTCCATCAGCTCGCACTGGAATGAATTTTTGTGGCCGCTGGTGGTGACAAACAGCGTGCAAAGCCGCACGCTCACGGTGGGGCTGGCCGCCTTTACTCAAATGGGCGAAGCCGCCGCCGAATGGTCTTTGTTGATGGCCGGCACGCTGCTGGTGATTTGGCCGCTGTTTGTGCTGTTTATCATCTTCCAAAAACAGTTCATCTCCAGCTTTGTGCAAAGCGGGTTAAAGTAACGCGGGTTGCCAGACTGCAATTAACCTCGCGGGTTGGTCTGCTAAACATCGGCTTTCCAAATCGTATTGACCAACCCACGAGGTTGTGTTTATTCGTGATTTGTTGCTTGCACGCCAAACAACGAAAACGTCGCCAGCGCACAAGCCATCACCAAAAGCCACCAGACCGATGTGTAACTGCCGGTTGACGCGACCAACAACCCCGCGCCCACCGGCGAAAGCCCCCGCGCAAACGTGGCCGCCAATGAGACCGCGCCGTTAATTTCGCCGTAACTTTGAATGCCAAACGTATCGGCGATGAGCGCCGCCCGCATGGGTGTGAGCGCGCCGTGGCCGAGGCCGAACAAAATGGCATACACAGCCAGCGATGGCAAATCTGCAAGCACAACCAGCGCAGCCAGCCCCAGCGCCATCAGCACACACATGCTGGCGGTGATGAGATTGCGCCGCACGCGGTCGCTGAGCGGCGCGAAGGTGAGCCGCCCCACCACTTGCATCACGCCCACCGCGCCCGCAGCCGCGGCTGCCACCGCCGCCGCCTGCCCGCGCGAAAGTTCGTAGGCGATGAGGTGTACGCCGGTCACGCCGGTTGCCAAATTGGTGAGCGCAAACGCCAGCGTGATTAGCCAAAAGGCGCGGCCCGCGCGGGCTTGTTTTAACGCGCCGGCGTTTTGGCGGATGGCTTTTCCGCCGCGCAGGTGCTCTGGCTGGTGGCGCAAAAACCAAAAATGCGGCGGGATGGTCGTCACGGCCAAAATGAGCGCCAGCATCAAAAGGGCGGCGCGCCAGCCCAGCGATTGCGCCAGCGCGTTGCCCAGCGGCACAAAGGCGGTGCTGGCCAGCCCGCCCCAAAATGTCACAATCGTCAGGGCTTTGCCGCGCTGTCTGGCTCGCTCTCCGCTAAAAAATTGCGCCACCACCCAAAACGCGGGTTCGTAAAGGGTCGCGGCCATCGCAATACCCATCCCGCAAAAGATGGCGTATAGCGCGGGCAAGGTTTGCGCCTGCGACCACGCCACAAGCAGCGCGGTTGCCGCAATTGAGCCAAACGTCATGCTGGCGCGCGGGCCGCGCCGGTCTAGCCAGCGGCCAAAAGGGATGGCGACCACCGCGCTCACAATCGTGGCGATGGAGAAGGCCAGGGTGGTCTCGGCGCTGCTCCAGCCCATCTCGGCGGTCATGCGCGGGAGCATCACGCCAAAGCCGTAATACATCACCCCCCAGGAAACCATCTGGGTCAGCCCCAGCGCCCACGCCAGCGTCCAGCCATGAAATTTTTGCGAGGGTGGGGGTGCTTGCAAAGGCATGTCACACCCGATTATCCAATAACCAACACGGGTTTTGGTTGAGAAAATTTTGGAGAAACCGGTTATTCTGAATGCAGTTATGAGGCACAGGCAAATCGGTCAATTTTGTTTTGAATCAAACGATTTTTGCCGCATGTTTAGGCGCAGGGGCGAGACATGCCGCGCCCCTGCCGCGCCCTTCTTCGGGTAAAGGAAGGTCTTTTGTTCGAAAATTGGCAATCGCCTGCATATTTGCAAGAGACAAAAAGCAACTCGCGTTATAGTTAAGGCTCATGTCCGAAAATAACACGACGGCTGATCTGGGGGAGCTGTACGACGCGCATTATTACGAAGCGGGTTGCGGCGTTTCATACGACCTTGCCGAACACTGGGAAAAGTTTTTCGGCATTGTGGCAGACCGCATTAAAAGCGAAATTGCCCCGCACACTGTGCTGGATGCCGGGTGCGCATCGGGTTATTTGGTGAAGGCGCTGCGCGAGCGTGGTGTGGAGGCGTGGGGCGTGGATATCAGCCCGTACGCCATTGCCCATGCGCCAGAGAGCATACGCCCGTTTGTGCGGGTTGGGTCGGTGACCGAGCCATTTGAGCGCCGCTACGATCTGATTGTGTGCATTGAGGTTCTGGAGCATTTGCACAAACCGCATAGCGAGCAGGCCGTTGCCAACCTGTGCGCTCATGCTGATGATATTTTGTTTTCATCCACCCCGCTGGATTACAAAGAGGCTACCCACTTTAACGTGCAGCCGCCGGAATACTGGGCGGAACATTTTGCGCGGCATGGCCTGTTTCACGATGTTGAGTTTGACGCGGGTTTCATCACCTCGTGGGCCATGCGGCTGCGCAAATTACAAAATCCATCTCTGCAACTGGCAAAAGATTTTGAGCGCCGCTGGTGGAAGCTGCAACACGAAAATGCCGAGTTGCGGGCGATGGTGGTTGAACTGCGCGAGACCGAGGCAAAATCACGCGAGGAGATCCATCGCGCCCAGGAAGAACTGCGCCAAAGCCAAAGCCAGCAGGCCGCAGAAAATGCCGCGCTCAAAAATTTGGTGGATGGCTACCGCAACGGCAAGGTGATGCGCTTGATGCAAGGCGTTCACGAGACGCGCAACCTGGGCCGCGCCGCTGCCACCGCACTGGTTTCTGCCGTGCGGCGCGATGGCTTGGCCAGCACGGCGCGCCGCGGGGCGCGGTTGGCGCAAACTGGCGGCGCAAAGGCGTTGGCAACCGCCAGCGGCCTCGCCCCAGATGCCGCCTATGCCGAGTGGATTGCCCGCAACGAACCCACGCCCGCCCAGCTTGCGGCCCAGCGCGATGAGGCCAGCCGCATGGTAGACCCGCCGCTCATCAGCGTGGTCATGCCTGCGTTTAACACCCCAGCCCCGGTGTTGCGCGCCGCGCTGGATTCGCTTTTGGCGCAAACCTACCCGCGCTGGGAGTTGTGCGTGGCCGATGGCGCATCGTCTAACCCAGACACCCGCGCGATTTTGAGCGAGTACGCCCGGCGCGATGCGCGCATCCGCCCGCGCCTGCTGGAAGCCAACGCGGGCATCTCTGGCAATTCCAACGCCGCGCTAGAGATGGCGCAGGGCGAATTTGTCGCGTTTCTGGATCACGATGACACGCTGGCCCCCAACGCGCTTTACGAAATTGCGCGGGTCATGCTGGGCAGCCCTGCCTGCGATTTGATTTACTCGGATCACGATGTGCTCTCGGCGGATGGCGCCCGGCGCTCACATCCGCTGTTCAAGCCAGATTGGTCACCGGATGTGATGTTGTCCTCGTGCTATGTCACGCACCTCACCGCCGCGCGAACGGCGCTGGCGCGGGAGTTGGGCGGGTTTCGCCCGGTGGTGGATGGGGCGCAGGACTGGGATTTGTTTTTGCGCATCGCAGAGCGCGGAGGGGGTGTGGCGCACATCCCCAAAATGTTGTATCACTGGCGCAACGCAGAAAATTCCACCGCCATGAACATTTACAACAAGGAGTACGCGGTGCGCGCCCAATTGCAGGTGATTCAAGAGCATCTTTCGCGGGCCGGGTTAAAAGAACCCCGCGCGTTTTTTGACGTTTCGGGTTTCCTTCGCGCAAGCTGGCAGATGGAGCGCCAGCCGCTGGTTTCGATCATCATCCCCACCCGCGGCGCGCCAGCCATGCTAAAAACGTGCGTCAAGGCCATCCTTGCCCAAACGCGTTATCCGTCATACGAGATCGTCATTGTTAACAACGGCCCCGCCCGCCCGGAGGCCATCCCCTGGTTTGCCGAGGCGATCCGCGACCAGCGGGTGCGCGTGGTGCATCACGAGAACATGAAAGGCGCGTTTAACTACTCGGCGGTGTGCAATTTTGGGGCGCGGCAGGCGCAGGGCGAGCTTTTGCTGTTCTTGAACAACGACACCGAGCCGCTTGCGCCGGACTGGCTGGATGAGTTGTGCATGTGGGCCGCCCGGCCAGACATTGGCGTGGTGGGCGCAAAGTTGCTGCGGCCAAACGGCAAAATTCAGCACGCGGGCGTGGTGATTGGTCTGACCGGTTTTGCGGGTCACCTGTTTGCGGATGAGCCGGAAGGGCTGGGCAGCATGATGGGCTTTGCCGAGTGGTATCGGGATGTGAGCGCCGTCACCGGGGCGTGCCAAATCTTCCGGCGCGAGGTGTTTGAGGCGCTGGGTGGCTACGACGAACAGTTTGAGCAAAATGGCAGTGATGTTGCCATCTGTCTGAAGGCGCGGGAGAAAAATTTGCGCGTGGTGGTGAACCCGTTTGCGCGGCTCACCCACGCCGAACACGCCACGGTGCAAAGCCGCATCCCCCCCGCAGATTTTGCGGCGTCTCTAAACGCATACGAGCCGTATCTAAAAAATGGCGACCCGTTTTTTAACCCCGGCTTGTCATACTGGCATACCCAGCCCGCGCTTAGCCAGCCAGATGAGCCATCTCCCCTGGATTTTGCCCGCGCCCACGCGGAAAAGTTAAACTCTGGGAGAAGGAAAATGTAAGATGTGATGTGTAAGACCAAACTCTTGCACATTACACATTACACTTTGCAACAAAATCCAAATGCAGCAAATTAAAGGCGTTGTGCGCGTTGCCAGAGAACGCGGGCTTACTGGTGTACGGCAAGAGGTGGCCCGCGAGCTTTCGCGGCGATATTTATCCACCAGTTTGTGGGAAAAATACAGCGACGAGGCGCGGGTGCTCGTCTCGTGGCTGGATTTTTCGCCCGCAGAGCTGGAAGCCAGCCATGCCGCTTGCGCCGCAGAGTCGGAGCTGGTGGATGTGAAGTCAATCACCTGGTTTTTGCCCGATTTTGACAACGCCTTTTACGGCGGCATTCACACCATTTTGCGTTTTGCAAATTATTTTTCTTTGGCGCATGGGGTCAAACATCAGTTTGTCATTGTGGGCAATCTTCCGGCAGATGAGGCCCGCCAGAAAATTGGCGCGGCGTTCCCCGCGCTGGCTGGCGCGCGCTTTGTCCGCGTCAGCTCCCATCACGATTTTGACCAGCTTGAGGCCACCGACGCCGGTATTTGCACGCTTTGGAGCACGGCCTATTTTCTGCTGCGGTTTAACAAAGTTCGCCGCAAGTGCTACTTTTTGCAAGATTATGAATCGCTGTTTTACCCGGCGGGTTCAACTTCTGCGCAGGTAGAGGCCACGTATCGGTTTGGCTTTTTGGGCATTTGCAACACGCCCACGCTGGCAAATATCTACACCCAGCAATACGGCGGCCACGCCTATGGCTTTATGCCCGCGGTGGATGGGGCCGTGTTTCATGCCAGGGATCGCCGCCCGCATGAACACACCCCGCCCGGTAAAGTTTTCTTTTATGGGCGGCCCGGCAACCCGCGCAATGGCTTTGAACTGGGCGGGGCGGCGCTGGCCCATCTCAAAGAGCGATTAAAAGACCGCGTTGAAATTGTGTGCGCGGGCGCAAAATGGAACCCCGCCGAATATGGGCTGGGGGGAACGCTAAAAAATCTGGGGTTGTTGAAATACGAAGAGACCGGCGCGTTATACCGCTCTTGCGATGTGGGTCTGGTGATGATGTTCACCCGCCACCCATCGTATTTGCCGTTTGAGTTGATGTCGTGCGGGGCGGCGGTGGTGTCAAACTTCAACGCGTCAACAACCTGGTTTTTGAAAGACAACGAAAATTGCCTGCTCTCCGAAGCCAGCGCCTCGTGCCTGGCCGATGCGATGGAGCGCCTGCTAACAGATACCGCGTTGCGCCAGCGTGTGGCGCAGGGCGGCGTTCAACACATGCTTTTGCACAACCGGGAATGGAATGCAGAAGCCGAACTGGTCTGGCAAAAAATCGTCAGACCGCAAAACCCGGCGTAATGAAAGAGAGGCCGCGAGGTCTCGTTTTGGTTCGTTCATTGCGCGGGCGCAATCCCAAATATGTCAAAGACTTTTTCTCGCGCGGTTTTCGCGCTGGCTGTTTTTTGCTTGCTGATGGCCGCCCCAACGACCAGCCGCGCTGGCAGCAACGCGGTCATCACCGTGCCAGAGAGCAATGATTTTGCCACCCGCGTGTTAAATGACCCGTGGGATATGAACCAGTTTAGCGATGTTTCGCAAGGGCTGAACTTGTCTGGCCGCAAAAGTTACGTGAGCAATTTTGCGGCGGGCAATGGCCTTTTTAGCGGCATGTCTACCGCAGAAAATTATGCCTGGTTCTACCCGCTTTTCCCCGGAAATTATTACACCATGATGAACGGAAAGGTGGGGGCGCGTTTTCCAATCTCAACCCAGCAATATCGCTGTTTGTATGTTCGTATGCGCGTGCAGTCGCCTTCCAATGACAGTTGGTATGTTTTTTGGCAGGCCCCCAACGAGACCGATGGGCGCGGGCAGGCGTATGGCATGCCGCTGCACGACGATGGGCTGGCGGCGGGTAGTTGGCGGTTGTATTCGCTGAATCTGTCATCTGCAAACGCTTTTTACAACGCCTGGAACAGCCGCGCTTTTTGGCAGGGGCTGCGCATTCATCCCACCAACACGCCAAACACACGGTTTGATGTGGACTGGATTCGCCTGACGGATTGCGCGCCAATCAACGCCACGATTCAATGGACGGCCCAGGCGGGCCAAACGCGGTTGTGGGCGGGGATTGGCGGCGCGCAGCAAAAAGATATTCCCATCCACACCGTGCAAGCGGGGCAAACCACGTTTGCGTGGGATACGCAAGGGCTGATGCCCGGTGTGTACTCCATCGGCCTGGAAACCAGCAGCGGGCAAATGACGTGGCTTGGCGCCCAGGTGCAGGTTGTTGCCGGGCCGCAGGCGCGGTTTGCGCGGCCATCGCCAGAAACAGGCCAGCCGCTCCGTGATGGGAGTTCGGCCCAGTCTCTTTGGTCCATGACGCCCGCCGACCTGTATGATTTTGCCTGCACCACCCCCTCGTTTAGCGCGGGTCAACTTCATCTTTCCACGCCCTACCCAGCCGCGCAACTGCCAGAATGCCGGGGGATCAATCCGCCGGTTGGCGAGGCCGACGCGCGATTTTCTTTGCGCGTGCCGCAACCATTTTCTGGCGCAGAGTATCGCTATCTTGTTTTTCGGCATTACATCAACGGGGCGCAACAAGAGGTGGCCGATGGCATGATTGGGCGTTTGATGTGGTGGATGCCCGGCTGCTTGAATGTGTCATTGGGCATTCCTTACGATGTGGGTTGGCACAATTACGTGGTTGACCTGCACGACCCGGTGATGGGTTACCCGGAAGATAATGGCGGCTGCAACAAAATCCACTGGAAAGATTCCAACGGGATTACGGCATTGCGGTTTGACCCAAATGAAAACTGGACTGGAAACCAGACCCCGCAAATGACGTTTGAGCAGGTGTTTGAGGAACTGCGCCTGACAAAAGTGGATCGCATTCTGCGCGGCCAGCCGTATGATGTGGCGCTTTCGGTCAGCTCGGATTCATTGGCAAGCTACGCTTTTTATTACACCACCGATGTGAGCAACCCAACGCAGAACATCGCAGCCGTGCAAACCGCGGGCGGTTATCCCCGGCGGGTGTATTTGCCCGCGCTCATGCCAAATGCTGGGCAAGGTTCTGCCCTGCCAACCGCGCCCGCGACCAATTTTGTGTGGCAAACCGCCAGCGTTTCACCGGGCGAGTATTACTTGTGCGCGGTGATTTCTAACGCGGGCGGGCGCATCACCCGGTGCAGCGAAGCGCCTGTGCAGGTGTACTAAGCATCTATTCCGAGTAAATCGCTCAAAGTGTTGATTGAAATCGCTTTCTGCTCAAAAACGTTGCTCAAAAGCGCATTTTCGCCAGATCTGCTTTGCATGACTTCGTTTGTGTGTATCTGCGCTCCATCGGCAGCGGATAAATCCGGTGGCGGCAACGGGCGCACATTGCGTCAGAGTGAATTACTCGGAATGGATGGTGTACTAACCGCCCGCCCGCCGGTTATTTCTCTTTGCCACGCAAATGCGCATACCGCCCGCGCACGGCAAATGGGTTGGGCCAACCCGTCACGCAGCGCGGCGCAAACGCCCCCGGCAAATATTCTCCGCGAAACTCGCGCCAGCGGCGCAACCCATCCGCCCGCCCCCGCGCCCCCGCGCCCGACCCGCCCCGCGCGAGGCCATACGCCGCAGCCAGCGCGTCGTAACAAGCGATCAGCGGCACATCGCGAGGCAAGGCGTTTTTGGCGACCAGCCACATCTTATTGCGCCCCAAGAGCCGCTGCTTAAATGGCGACCCCTCGCCGCTGGTGGCACTGGTGAAGTGTTTTGTAACCGCCCCGGGTTGATACACGCAGCGCCAGCCGGCCCGTTGCGCCCGCCACGCTAAATCCACATCTTCCAAATACGCAAAAAAACGCTCGTCAAACAAGCCAATTTGGTCCAGCATCTCGCGCCGGTAGAGGGCCGCCCCGCCCGACGCGCCAAATACCTCGCATGAGGTTTGCGCGGGCGCGCTGGCGGCGGGCATACCGCCCAATCTGTCCCAGGCGATGGCTGCCCGGTCAATGGCGATTCCTGCGCTTTGGGTAATTTCCGGGTTGTCCGCAAACACCATCAGGCTGGCCGCGCTGCCCACATTTGATGCGGATTGAACGGCGGCCAACATTTGCTCCAGCCAGCGCGACTCCGGCTCGGTGTCATCGTTCAGCAACGCCACAAACGCGGCCTTTGATGCGCGAATGCCCTGATTGCACGCCGCGGCAAACCCCGCGTTGGCCGGGTTGCGAATGACAAACAGGTTGGCATCGGGCTGGGCGGCCAGCCATTCTGCGCTGCCATCCGCGCTGCCGTTGTCCACCACGATGATGCGCTCTGGCCGCGCTGTTTGCGCCCGCAACGCCGCCAGGCATCCCGGCAGCCATGCGCGCCCTTTCAGAGTGGGTATGACAATATCGGCCATCAGAGGTATCATACAATCACATTGAGTTGGAAGACAAAATATCCTCTGGAGAATCCAAAACCATGCGAAACAAAATTACTATCATCGGCGCCGGATTTGTAGGCGCAACCACCGCCCACTGGCTGGCCGAGCGCGAAATTGGCGACATCGTTCTGCTGGATGTGCCCCAAACTGGCGATATGCCCAAAGGCAAGGCGCTGGACATGATGCAGGCTGGCCCAGTTCTGGATTACGACACCCAGATCACCGGCACAACCGACTACGCCGACACGCAGGATAGCGACATTGTGGTTGTGACCGCCGGTGTGGCCCGCAAGCCCGGCATGACCCGCGAAGACCTGGTGGGAATAAACCAAAAAATCATCACCGATGTCTCGCACAAGATCGCAGCCACCTCGCCCAATGCCATTGTCATTGTGGTCACCAACCCGCTGGACACAATGGCGTATCTGGCTTACCGCATCCTCAACCAGCACGGCTTCCCGGCGCACCGCGTCATTGGGCAGGCCGGTATTTTGGATGGCGCCCGCATGCGCACCTTTATGGCGCAAGAGATGAACGTGAGCGTGGAAAGCACGCACGCCTTTGTGCTGGGCGGCCACGGCGATGAAATGGTGCCCATCGTGCGATATAGCACCATCGGCGGCATCCCCATGAATGAGTTGATGCCAAAGGAAAAAGTGGATGCCATCGTTCAGCGCACCCGCATGGGCGGCGCGGAAATTGTGAACCTGCTCAAGACTGGCAGCGCCTACTTTGCCCCCGGCGCCAGCGTGGCCGAGATGGTGCAGTCCATTTTGCGCGACAAGCGGCTCATCGTGCCGTGCTCGTCTTATCTCACCGGGCAGTATGGCCTGAACGACATGTACTTTGGCGTGCCAGTTGTGCTGGGCCGCAAGGGCGTGGAGCGCGTGGTGGTGGTGAACCTGAGCGAGGAAGAAAAGGCGATGATGGACAAGAGCGCCACCCTCGTGCGTTCGTCCATGGCCGCCCTCAAGTTTGATTAATTTTTAGCGCAAAGTGCAAAGTGCAAAGTGGGTTCGCGCCCGGTGGACGCACTTTGCACTTTGCACTTTCTGAATGCGTGACCTCCGCAAGTGCCTGCTGGATGAACCGCTGGCCCGGTTGATGGCGATGGCCGATGCGTGGAGCATCGCCATTGAGGTGGCCAGCCCGCGCGAGGCGGCAGAACTGCTGGCCGCGCACATGCTTTTGCCCGCCGAGGCAGCCCGCGCCTGCGCCGACCTGCCCGCCCCCGCGCGAGACGCGCTGGCTGCGCTGGCCGCCGCGCGCGGGCGCATGCCATCTGCCGCGTTTGAGCGCCGCGCTGGCGCCATACGCCCGATGGGGCCGGGGCGGTTGGAGCGCGAACGCCCCTGGCTAAACCCCGAAAACGCCGCGGAAACCCTTTGGTATTCCGGGTTTATCTTTCGCGGGTTTGACCGCAACGCCAGCGCCGCGCTGGAGATGATGTACATCCCCACCGATCTTTTGCCGCTGCTGGCAGATTGCCTTTCGCCCGACCCAGACCCATCTGCCGAACAACCCATGGCGTTTGAGCGCGACGCCGCGCCCGGCAAAGCGCCATCTGGCAAACCCATGCGCTCGGCGTTGCTGGATGACGTCACGAGTGTTTTGGCGTTTTACCAAAACGGAAAAATTCGCGCGGGCAAGACCCATCCCCCGCAAGCCATTTTGCGTGGCGGGGGCGGGCTGGCGCACATGTTAAGAAACCCCGATGAGAGGCGCATGGAATTTCTCCAGCATCTCATTGGCCAGATGGGTTGGCTGAAACCGGGCAACCCACCGCGCTTGAACGCCGCGCCGGTGATGCACTGGCTGCAAGCGCCGCCCGATGAGCAGCGCGAGGCGTTGCTGGCTTGCTGGCGCGATGACGCGGCATGGAACGATTTGGCGCACGCCGACCCATCCTTGAAATTTGAGATGGCGCACGCCTGGGCCAACGCGCCCGCCCGCGAACGCGCCAGCATTTTGGGCGCGTGGCGCGGGCTGATGGAAGCCGGGCAGGCGGCGGATGCGGCGGCCCTCGCGGCGCACATCAAACAAACGCAGCCCGATTTTGCCCGCGTGGATGGCCGGTATGACACATGGCACATCCGCGATGCCGATGGCAAATTTTTGCACGGGTTTGAGCATTGGGATCGCATTGAGGGGGCGCTTATTCGCTATGTGGCCGATGGCCCCCTGCGCTGGCTGGAACAAACCGAAACCGCAATTCCAGAAGGCGCGGTTGCCCCGTTTGAGGTTGAGGCTGAGGCGCGGGTTCGCATCGCCTCGCATTTGCGGTTTGAGCGGTTTCAACTGGCCCGCGTGGCCGATTTTGTCTCTTTGGATGAAGATGGTTTTACCTACCGGCTCACGCCGTCATCGCTGGCGCGGGCGCAAGAGCAGGGCATTTTGGCCAGAAGAGCGACCGAATTTTTGGAGAGAACATCGGGGAAGCCGCTGCCGCCCTCCGCCGCAAGAGCCATCACCCGCTGGGGCGAGCGCGGCGCAGAGGCGCGGCTGGAGCAGGCCACGCTTTTGCGGGTGAAGGAAGCGGGCATTTTGGACAAGCTTTTGGATCTGGCCGAGATTCGCAAGCTGGATATTGAGCGCATCGCGCCCACGCTGGCGCTGGTGCGGGCCAGCCACGCCGCGCTGGTTCAGGCCGAGGCGGCCCGGAATGGGTTGCTGGTGGATGGAGGATAGGGGATGGGAGTTAGAGGTTGGGTGAGCGCGACGCAAGTTACCCAATACCCAATACAATACTCTCAATGTTTCTCAAAGTTTTGTGCTTGGCTACGCTGGTTGCGGTCTTGTGCGGGTGCGGGGCGCAATCGCCCACGCAAAAACCCACCCTGCTGGCCACCGCGCCGCCGCGCAACTTCACCATCACCCAACTGGCCTACCGCGATGGGAAGTTATCGGATTTGCTGAAGGCCGAGGCGCAAAAGGCTGCGGCGCTGGGGCGCAAGCCGTTTGTGGAGTTTGGCGCGTCGTGGTGCCCGCCATGCATCGCCATTGAGCAAAGCCTAGATGACCCGCGCATGGCCGAGGCATTTAAGAATACGTATATCATTCAACTTGACTTTGATGAGTGGAAGCCCCATCTGGCTGGCACGGATTTTCGGGTGGTGGCGATTCCGATCTATTACGAGATTGACAAAAATGGGCGCTCCACTGGACGCACCGTTTCTGGCGGGTCGTGGGGCGCAGACACACCAGAGAACATGGCCCCCGTGTTGAAAAGTTATTTTCAAAAATAAGGAGGTGGGGCTGGGGGTTTGGGGCTGGGGGCTGGTAAAGCGCCCAACCCCAGCCTCCAGCCCCCCAAACCCATGACTGAGAAATTTCGCCTGATTCTTGACCAGCATTGTGATGGCGCGACGAACATGGCGCGAGACGAAGCCATTTCGCGGGCGGTGAGCCGTGCGCAAGACCCCGAACTGCCCACGCTGCGCTTGTATGGCTGGCAGCCCGCCTGCGTGAGTTTGGGGCAATCTCAAAAATTTGACGCGGCGCGGGCCGACGCCTGCGCCGCAAATGGCGTGGGCATTGTGCGGCGGCCCACCGGCGGGTTGGCCATCTTGCATGTGGATGAGTTGACGTATAGCGTGAGCCTGCCGCGCGATCATTGGCTGGCCGAGGGCGACGTGATGACCAGCTACCGGCGCATTGCCGCGGCGATTATTTCTGCGCTCAAAATGTTGGGCGTGAGCGATGCCAGCGCCAGCCCGGTGGCAAAAGAGGACAAGGCCAAAAGCGCGGTGTGTTTTGAAGCCCCCAGCGATTACGAGGTGATGGGCTTTGGCAAAAAACTGGTGGGCAGCGCCCAGTGGCGGCGGGTGGATGCGGTGATGCAACACGGCAGCTTGCCGCTCAGCGGCGACATCGCCCGGGTGTGCGCCTATCTGACCGATGCGCCATCGCCAGAGCAGGTGCGCGCCCACGCGGGCACGCTGCGCGATGTGCTGGGGCGGGATGTCTCTTGGACAGAAGCCGCACAGGCATGGATGACCGCGTTTGAGCGGGAGTTTGGCATTTCGTTCATCCCCGGCGAGTTGACGCATGAGGAATTGGACACCGCCGAGGAACTGATCGCCACAAAATACGCCAGCCACGACTGGCAGCATAGAAGGTGAATGCAGGATGCGAAAAGGGCTTGTTTTAGGCCTTCGCAAAGGCCATCACCCGCGAAAAAAGCCGGAAAACGATGGGTGAAACCTTAAAAAATGCGCTTAACCCGGCCTTTTTTAACATTAAAATCCACAGAATATCCACAAATCCCTTGATTTTTGTCCACAGGTA
>Ga0073900_10000092_pt1 | contig 72038 bp, 62 predicted proteins | sample KloWWTmetKNB5Kit_FD_66666 | JGI IMG/M metagenome (GOLD analysis project Ga0073900, IMG submission 66666) | Active sludge microbial communities from Klosterneuburg, Austria, studying microevolution and ecology of nitrifiers - Klosterneuburg... | ecosystem: Engineered > WWTP > Aerobic digester >...
CCAGCCGCGAAACCGCACTTCGATATTTTGCAATTGCACCCCCAGCGGCTCAACTTCCGAGAGCATTTTGCGGGCGGTGGCGTTGAACGAATCGGTGGTCACGGTCAACTCAATATACGAGACGACGGTCTGGAACAGCCGCCGCAGCGCGTTCATGCGCTCCAGGTAGCCGTTCATGCTTTGGCCGATGGCGCCCTGGCTGGCCGCATCATCCTCTGCGGCGTTTTTGTCCGCGCCGCCAATGTGATGCTCGTTCAGATACGCCTCAAACTCGCTCAGGCGCGTTTTTGTCTCGGCGATGGCGTTCGCCAGTTCCGGTGATTCAAGCGAGGGGTAGACATTTGTCAAATCCCAGCGCGGGGGTGTTTGTGTTGTCATGCGGGCATTTTGCCACAAATTGCGCTGATAGGTTTGCGGGTTCACCTCTGCGTGAATGAGAACGCGAATATTTATCGTTTGCGCTTTTTGACTACGTGCGATTCTTGTATACTACACGTGCGAGGAAATAAAACCATGCAGACAAAACTAACGCTTACGATTGAGAAAGATGTGATCAAAAAAGCCAAGGCTTACGCGCGAAAGAAAGATAAAAGCGTTTCGCGGATCGTTGAGGATTATCTCCGCAATGTCTCACAGGAAAAACTTGTTTCCACGACCCAGCTCAATCTAAAAGCCCCCATCACCGAAAGCCTGGTTGGTATGTTTGAAGACAGCGGCAAAAGTTACAAAACCATGCTGGATGAGGCGCGGGCGGAGCGAGGGCTATGATTCGGCGTGTTTTTGTGGATTCGGATGTCATTCTGGATGTGGCGCTGGCGCGGGAGCCTTTTGTAACCAGCAGCAAAATGACGCTGGGTGTTTTGGAAAATGGCTTGATGATGGGCTTTGTGTCTGCAAATGGACTGGCAAACTTGTATTACGTGCTCAGAAAAGCCGGGGGTGATGCCAAAGCCCGCAAATTTCTTGGCAGTTTGCTCAAGTATCTTTCGGTTTTGCCCATTACCCACGCCAATGTGAGTGACGCGCTGGCTTCTGGCTTTGCGGATCTGGAAGATGCCATGCAGTATTTCTGCGCTCAAACAAATCAATGTGATGCCATCATCACCCGCAATCTTGCCGATTACCGAAAATCCAAAATTGCGATATACACACCCACCGAATTTTTGGGGTTATTGGAATAACCGATGCGCGAAAGAGCTTGAAATATTTATCGCTTTCGCTTCTTCTCCGGCAAACCCGCGGCAATGGCAAACAAAATCTCCGCCAAATCCGAAATTTTCGCCACCTCGTTCGCCTCAATCAGATGGTAATCTTTTGCGCCGGGGTAGGGCTTGCCGGTTTTGCCGCGCTTTGCCAATGCGGCGCTGGCGGGCAAAATTTTCACCAGCAGGGTGCCATCACAAATAAACCCAACGGTTTTGCCATCGGCATGCAGGGCGTATTCGCCAAACATGGGATGGGTTGTGAAACGGTCTGGATGCGCGAGATCATCCAAAATTTGGAGCATGACGGGTTTGCTGGTTGCCATATTTAATTTTCGCATGAGTTGGCTCATTCGTTTGCAATGCTTGCCGCTACAATGAAGTTTCGCAGGAGGCGAACAAATGAACACGAACGCATACGCAGATGGAAAAGCATTGGTCAGCACAGGCTGGCTGGCAGAACATTTGAACGACAAAAATCTTCAGGTGGTGGAATCCAACGAGGATATGCTTTTGTATGATACGGGCCACATCCCCGGCGCGGTGAAGATTGACTGGACGACCGACTTGAACGACCCGGTGCGCCGCGATTATCTTGACCGCGAGCATTTTGAAAAACTGATGCGCGAGAAGGGCATCTCCAACGACACGCTCGTGGTGTTTTACGGCGACAAAAACAATTGGTGGGCGGCCTATGCCTTGTGGGTTTTTCACCTGTTTGGGCACACCAACACCGCGCTGCTAAACGGCGGGCGCAAAAAGTGGATGGACGAAGGCCGGACGTTCACCCGCGAGAAACCCATCACCCCGCCCACAAATTACACCGCCCCGCCGCGAGATGACAGCCACATCCGCGCTTTTCGCGATGAAGTTTTGGCGCACGTGCGGAAACAGGGCGCGCTGGTGGATGTGCGCAGCCCGCAGGAATACACCGGCGAGCGTCTGCACATGCCCGATTACCCCAACGAGGGCGCGTTGCGCGGCGGGCATATCCCCGGCGCGCAGAGCATCCCCTGGGCGCAGGCCATCCGCGAGGACGGCACGTTCAAGAGCGCCGACGAGCTGACCGCGTTGTATGGCGGCAAGGGCATCACCCCAGACAAGGATGTCATCGCCTATTGCCGCATCGGCGAGCGCAGTTCGCACACCTGGTTTGTGCTTTCGCATTTGCTGGGTTTTAAGAATGTTAAAAATTACGATGGCAGTTGGACCGAGTGGGGCAACGGTGTTGGCCTGCCCATTGAAAAGTAAAAAAAAGAAAATGGAAATAAAAAATAAGAAAAGTTTGCACTCAAGCTGGTTTTTGTTTCTTATTTCTCGTTTCTTCTTTGCTTCTTGTATTCTGGAATGTAAAAATTTATGAGCGACTATATTTTTGCGGCCAAGCTGGCCGACCTGACCGAGGATGCGATTATTCCGCTGGATTACGATGACGCCCCGATTGCCATCGCCAAAAAGGGCAACCGCATTTTTGCTTTTGGCGATATATGCACCCACGATGACGGCCCGCTGGCCGATGGCGTGATTGAACCATGCAATGGCAGCCTGTGCGTGGTGTGCCCGCGCCACGGCGCCACGTTTGATTTGTACACTGGCAAAGAAACCTTCCCCGCCGCCGCGCCCATCCCCATTTACAAAACAAAAATCATGGGTGATGAAGTTTGGGTGTGCATTGATGGAGAGGCTGACTAAACCGTTGGGCAATTCCGAACAGACGCGCAGCGCGGATGTTGGCGCAAAAGCCGCGCCGCTGCTGGCCGTCCTCGCGTTTCTTGCGGCGTGGCACTTGCTCAGCCTGCGCTACCCGCCTTTTATTTTGCCGGGGCCGCTGGCGGTGGCGCAGGTGTTTGCCCAAAAATTGGGGGATGGAACCCTGCTGCCCCACGCGCTCACAACACTGACCGAGGCGCTGGGCGGCCTGCTGGCGGGCGGCGCGGTGGGCGCGGTGTGCGGCTATCTCATCGCGCGGTCACCGCTGGCAGAACGCCTGCTCTCGCCGTTTATCGCGGCCTCGCAGGGCATCCCGGTGGTGGCCATTGCGCCGTTGCTGTTCATTTGGTTTGGCAGCGGGCTGGGCGCAAAAATTTTGGTGTGCGCGTTGGTGGTGTTCTTCCCCATCACCATCAATGTGGCGGCGGGTGTGCGCGGCATTCCAAAAGCGTGGCGAGACCTGTTTCAGGCCATGCGGGCCACGCGCCGCGAAATTTTGTTCAAGCTGGAGATCCCCGGCGCGTTGCCGGTGATTTTGGCCGGGTTGCGCATTGGCGCCACGCTCTCCGTTATCGGCGCGGTGATTGGCGAGTTTCTCAGCTCAACATCCGGGCTGGGGTTTTTGATAAAACAAGGCACGGGCTTGTATGACACGCCGCTGGTGATGCTGGGCGTGGTCTGCATCATGATCGTTGCGCTGGGGTTGTATGGCGGCGCAAAAGCGCTGGAAAAACTGGCGATCAAAGATTGAGCGCGCCCACCGCGCGCAACGCCTTTTTTTGCGCGGCCCACATCACTTTTTTATCTTGCGGGGTCATATGGTCGTGGCCCAGCAAATGCAATGTGCCGTGCGCAACCAGCAAGGCCAGCTCATCTTCCACGCTGTGCTTCTTCGCCTGGGCGCGGCATCGCTCCATCGAAATTACGATGTCGCCCAAATATGGGTCGCGCTCGCTCAGTTCACCCGCGGCTTGCGCGTTGAACGAGAGCACATCGGTGGGCTTGTCAATTTGGCGAAATTGCGCGTTGAGCGCGCGCAGTTCCGCGTCGTCCGTTACGCGCACGGTCATCTCGCAGGGCGTGGAAAACTCCTCGGCTTGCATGGCGGCCAGCGCTGCCCCCCGGATGAGCGCCGTCAGCCCTTTGGCCCGAAACGGCCCGGCGATTTGGACGTGAATTGTGGTTGTCATTTTTGTATAACGTGAACGAACAGGATGAACGGAATGAACGGAATTCCAAAAGGTTTTATCCAAAGCCCGCGTTAAATAACGTGAATTCGGGATAACGGCGAGTTAATCGCACTCACGGTATAGCGCGATGAGAAGTCGGACTGCTCAGGCTTCGGCAAGCCAAAAATTTGCCCGGTGAGCAGTCCGACTTCTTGAATTTTGCCCATTTCCCAATCTCCTTTCTTATCCAAAACCCAAGTTAAATATTACTCCCTAAACCCCTGCCCGCTGGTATCCGTGACCAGCCGCGCAGATTCTGGCGTGGATTGGCGCATTCCTGTGACGGATAACTCTTGCGCAGGCTCCAACGCGGGCGCGGCGGCTGCGGCGTTCACCTCTGGATAATCCAACCGCGGGTGATACAAACCGCGCAGCGTGTCTAAAAACGATTGGCGGATGGTCTCAATATCGCGCAGGGTCAAATCGCAATCATCCAGTTGATGATCGGCCAGCCGGTCGGCGATGATCTTTCGCACCAGCGCGTCTGTCTCTTCAATCTCTTTGGGGTGCCGGGCGCGGACGATGGCCTCGCAGCCATCGGCAAGCATCAAAATAGCCGTTTCGCGCGAGCGCGGGCGCGGGCCGGGGTAGCGAAACGGCGCGTCGTCAAGGTCATCGCCCTGTGCCTGGCGGGCGCGCACAAGCGGGAATTTTGTAACCGTTGTGCCGTGATGTTCGGCGATGAAATCCTTGATGCGCGTGGGCAGGCGATGTTTTCGCGCGATCTCCAACCCATCGCTTACATGATTGTGCAAAACATGAGAGCTGGTGAGCGGGTCAAGCTGATCGTGCACGTTGTTGTTTTCGGTCTGGTTCTCAATAAAGAAATAGGGGTGCAATGTTTTGCCGATGTCGTGATAATACGCGCCAACCCGCACCAGCAGCGCATCTGCGCCCAGCTTGTCCGCGGCCTGCTCGGCCAGGCTGGCAACCATCAAACTGTGATGATACGTGCCCGGCGCGCGAAGCAGCATTTCTTGAATCAGCGGGTGCGAAGGCCGCGCCAATTCCATCAATTGCACCACCGTCACGATGTCAAAGGCCAGACCGGTGAGATACAAAATAACCGGGGCGAGAGCCGCCGCCGCCAAATTGCCGCCCATCACCCCCAGCAGCCACACGCCCATTTGCGGCATATCTTCGCTGTTCATGGCAGAGATGTGAAACGCGATCACCAGACCCATCCCGGCCAGCATGGCGACCATTCCAGCGCGCACAAAATCGCTCACATGCTCTGCGCGGCGGATGATGAGCACGGCGGCGATGCTGCTCCCCGCGATGACGCTCACAAATTCCAGCGGCGGCTCCAGCGTGATGCCGATCATCAGCCCCATCACCACCGCCCCGGTGAGGCCTGCCGCCAACCCAGACCAAATGGAGATGCAGATAGCCACCGCCGCAAACGGCGCAAGGTAGGGCAGCAGGCCGTGACCGGGCAGCAGCCATCGCCCCAGAAAAATAGCCAGCGCCAGCAAACCCGCGCTTAAAAACACGCGGCGGATGGGAACCGCGGTCAGGCTTTTGCGGGTGTATGGCAAAAGCGCGGCGAGAAAAAACAACGCCACCGCCAGGCCAGACCATGCGAACGCCGCGGCCAGTGTGCCGGGCGTAAGCGCGGGCTGGCGCAGATTAAATTTATCCAGCGTTTCAATATCGGCTGCGCCCAGCACCTGCCCGCTGCGCACAATAATTTGGTTGGCCTCGAAGGTGCGTTCCACCGGGCGCACGGCGTTTCGGGCGGCGCGGCGGGCGGCATCGGTGGCGGCGGCGTCAAAGTTTGTGTTTGGCACAATCCACGGGCTGGCCAGCGCGGCCATCAACGCCGCTTCTTCTGGCGTGTAGCTCAGGCTGATCTGCGCGGGCAGCCGCGCTTTCATACTGTCTGCGTTGTCTTTTTGAATCGGCCCGCGCATCATCCCATCCACCAGCGCGACGGCGCCCGCGTCTATCTGCGCCCAGCGCAAATCAGATAATTTCAAAATCACATGGGCGGTGTCTGGCGTAAGCCCCAGCGTGGGGAGGCCGGTAATTTGGCTGATGGCATCTGTGGCCGAAATTTCTTTGCGGGTCAGCAGGGCGGCGCGGGTCTGCGCCACTTTGTCCAGCGCTTCTCGCGCGGCGGCAAGCTGGCCGCGGGCAATTTGGGCATCGGGCGGGGTGTAGATGGGAGCCACCGCCGCCTGCGCCAAATCGCGCTGGCGGTTGGTTTCCACATCGCTCACAAAACTTAGGTGGCGCGGCGCGCGGATGTCTCGTGGAGCCACCGCGCCCGCGCTCAGCGTTTGGCCGCCGGTCAAGATGGCGCGCGAGAGTTGCGCCGTCACCAGCCCCGCAAAAGTCAGGGCCGCGATGGCGACAAGCGCCAAAGTCCGGCGGTTTTGTGTGTGCATTAGTCGCTGGTTGTTAGTCGTTAGTTGTTGATTGTTGGTTAAAGAATGCGCAGGTCTGATGGCTCATCGGCGCACATTTTGCCCGGGTTTTTTAGTGGTCAGACCTGCATTCCTTGCTTCTTGTTTCCTTGTTTTTGCTTTCTGGCGGCTGCGCGATTACGGCGCCAGCATTTGCTTTACAACTTCCTGAACCAGTTTGCCATCGGCTTTGCCCTGCACACGAGGCATGAGCGCTTTCATCAACACGCCCATTTGTTTGGCGTTTGTGGCTCCGGTCTCGGTCATGGCTTGTTTGACCGCCTCGACAATTTGCTCGCGGGTCATTTGCTGGGGCAGGTAGGTGTTCAAGATGTCCAGCTCAACCTGTTGTTCCTGCACAAGATCATCGCGGTGGGCGCCTTTGGCTTCGTCCAGCGATTCCTGGTGTTGTTTGATCTCGCGGCGGATGAGCATCAGCACATCGGCGTCGCTAATCACGCCTTTGCGGGCATCCACCCGCGCGTTGACCTCTTCATTTTTGATCGCGGCGTTAATCAGGCGGAGCACATTTTTCTTTGGCTCGTCGCCGCTGCGCATCGCGTCTTTCAGGTCGTTTAGTATTTTGGTTTTCAGTTCTGCGTCCATTTCTAAAATCATACCGCGAGTGAGGAAAAGAATTGTGAAATGAGAAATACAAAACGTGTGTTTGAGATAAAAAGTTGATCGGATGGCGGCAAAACACGCGCATCCAACCCGGCCCTGAACTTTTGTAAACGGATTTGTCGTTATTCTTTGCGCATGGCCGCAAGCGCAAGGCAAATCCAACCTGCGATAAACGCCACGCCGCCCAGCGGGGTGATGGCGCCCAAAATGCGCAGGCCGCTGAGCGAGAGCGCATACAGGCTGCCGCTGAACAAGACGATCCCGACGATAAACAGCCACCCGGCTACGCCCGCCAGCTTGCGCTTGAACGCGGCGCAGGCATAACCGGCGGCCATCAGGCCAACCGCGTGATACATCTGATACCGCGCCGCGGTTTCCCAATTAGCCAGCGCGCTTTCGTCAATCATCCCGCGCAGGCCATGCGCCCCAAACGCGCCCGCCGCCACTGCCAGCGCGGCCAGCGCGCATCCAATCGCAAAAAATTTTCTGTCCATGATTATTTGTGAATGGACAAGTATAGCGAAAGCTGCCGCTTAATCTCCAACAAAAAAAGCAGAGACAACCTTTTGGCTGTCCCTGCTTTTTTATCACTCAAGTGATGCTGGGTTTACCGGGCTGCGCTGTTTGGGCGCGCCATCGGCAAACTGGTCTGGCATTGATGGAAATTTGGTGAAGGGTTAACCCAGCCACCAGCCACCAACACTCACACCACCACCATCCGCGCCAGCCGGTCGCTCCCGCTCAGCGCGATGGCTTCATCGCCGCCAGCGGGCCGCCCGCGCCGCGTGAGGTTTTTGGCCTTGAGTGATTTTGCATTGCCTTTGAGCGTGACGTAAACAATCGTGTTTTCTGGCGTGGCAATCACCGCGTCGGCCACGGTCGCATCACGCACCAGCTTGGCGGTGATGACGCCCTTGCCCGCGCGGCCCTGCACCGGGTAATCATCAAACGCGATGCGCTTGGCGCGGCCATCGGTTGTGCCAAGCACCACCTCCAGCTCGCCCGCGTTTTCATCCGCAAACGCCATAGACATGATGATGTCGCCTTCATCCAGCTTCATGCCCACCACGCCGCCCGCGGGCAGCCCCATCGGCCTCACCTCATCTTGCTTAAAGCGAATAGCCATGCCTTGCTGCGTGAACAGCATGAGGTCTTCTGCGCCTTGCACAAGCCGCGCCGCCACCACGTAATCGCCCTCGTTCACGCCGCACATCACAAACATATTGCCCGGCGCGCGCGGCAAAAGCGCGGCCTCGCTGCGCTTCACCATGCCGCCGCTGGTGCAGGTGATGACAAACGGGCCGGCTTCGGCTTTGGCATCCCCCTCGGCTTTTGGCACAATAAATGCCCCCGCGATGTCATCATCCGCCGGGAAGCCCGAAATGCCGCTGAGCAGCGCCCCGCCGCCGTTCGCAACCTCCTCGCGCGGGATATTGCCCACTTGCAGCACAACGGCCTTGCCGCTGGAGCCAACCACATACACCAAATCTTTGGTGGTGGCCTTTACGATGGCCGCCGGGACGATCTCGGCGTTTGAGTTCACCTTTGGCGCTTCCAGCGTGCGGCCAATTTTGCCGTTTGCGCCCACAAACACATAGGCTTCCTCATCGGGGATGAGGTCGTGTACCGTGAGCGCGGTCTTCTTGAGTTCCACCGCGCGGGCGGTTTCTTGCGCCGCGCCTTTGCGTTTGTCCTCGCCGCCCACAATGACCGTTTTGCGCGAGTCGCCATATTTGTCTTTGAGCGCCACCAACTCCTCGCGGATCACGCTCATGATCTTGATTGGATGATCTATCAGGTCTTGCAAAAACTTGATCAGCTTGCGCTTCTCGGCCAGCTCATCCTCCAGCTTTTGGCGTTCCAGCGCGGCCAGGCGGCGCAAAGGCATCTCCAAAATGGCGTTGGCCTGCCGCTCCGAGAATTTGAACTCGGTCTGCAACCCCTTCCGCGCCACCTCGGTGTCTTTAGACGCGCGGATGAGCTTGATGATCTTGTCTATGATGTCCAGCGCCCGCACCAGACCTTCCAAAATGTGCGCCCGTTCCAGCGCCTTCTCCAGGTCAAATTGGCTTCGGCGATACACAACCGTGCGCCGATGCTCCAGAAAAACGTGCAGAATTTTGCGCAGCGAAAGCACGCGCGGCTCCAACCGCCCGGCCTCATCGGCCACCAGCGCCAGCATGATGACGCCAAAGGTGGTGCGCATGGCGGTGTGTTTGTAAAGCGAGGTCAGCACCTCGCGGTTGTCCACGTCTTTGCCGCAATCAATCACAATGCGCATCCCGCGCCGGTCGCTCTCATCGCGAATGTCCGTAATGCCGGTGATCTTTTCATCGCGGGCCAAATCCGCAATCCGCTCAATCAGGCTGGCTTTGTTCACGCCATACGGCAGCTCGGTCACAATAATGTGGGTCTTTCCGCGCGTGCCTTCCTCGATGTGCGCCTTGGCCTGCACAATCACCTTGCCGCGCCCGGTGGCGTAGCAGGCTTTGATGGCATCGCCGCCCTCCACGGCCTCGTTAAACCGGAAGGCAATCGCGCCGGTTGGGAAATCTGGCCCCTTGACAAAACGCATCAGGTCATCCACGTCCACCTCGGCCTCTGGCAAACTCTCGCCGGGCTGGGTCTTTTTCATGAGCGGCACAATCGCGTCAATCATGAAGGTCAGGCCATCGCACACCTCGCCTAGGTTGTGCGGCGGGATGTTGGTGGCCATGCCCACCGCGATGCCGGTTGCGCCGTTCACCAGCAGGTTAGGGAAGGCGGCAGGCAAAACGCTTGGCTCTTTTTGCGTGCCATCGTAGTTATCGGTGAACAGAACCGTGTTTTTGTCCAGGTCGTTCAGCACGTCCATGGCTGGCTTGCTGAGACGGGCCTCGGTGTAGCGCATGGCCGCCGGCGGGTCGCCATCCACCGATCCAAAGTTGCCTTGCCCATCCACCAGCATGTAGCGCATGGAAAAATCCTGCGCCATGCGGGCCATCGCCTCATACACGCTGGCATCGCCGTGCGGGTGATATTTGCCCAGCACATCGCCCACAATGCGGGCCGATTTGCGATACGGCGCGCCGGGCACGCAGCCCGTGTCATACATCACAAACAAAATGCGCCGCTGCACGGGCTTCAGGCCGTCGCGGGCATCGGGCAATGCGCGCGAGACAATCACGCTCATGGAGTACGAGAGATAGCTCTCGCGCATTTGCTCGTTAATATCCGCGCGGCGGATTTTGCCAAAGGTCTCTAGTTCCAGCGCGGGCTGGATGACTTCATTTTTTGCTTTTGCCATAGCACGTTTGTTCTGGCTTGATTATAAGGCACGGTATGAGTTTGATGTCACACGTTATACCAGTTGCCAGGGCAAAGTGAGGATAAGTGAGAGAGGCAAAGTAGAGAGACAAAATCTTGCCTCTCTACTTTGCCTCTCCACCGTTAACGGGTCAGGGCTTTAGCTTGCTGGCTGGATGGGAAATTGAATCTCGGTGATCCATGTCTCCGGCTTGTCCTTGTCCATGCTAAGGTATACCTCGCGCGGGTAGCCAGCCGCGTAATAGCCATTTGCCTCCACCCACTTCATCAACGCGTCATAGGTTGTGCCAATATTGTGAAATTGCCCATGATGCAATGTGCTGGCCATCGTCGCGCCTTCCAGTTGGTACACCTTCACATCCTCGGTTGGGGGGATGGGTTTTGCGATGGGCGCAAGCGCCTCCACCGGCACATTTTTCATGCTGCCGTCATCGCGATAAAGCGCAATGCCGGGGCCGGTTTGCCTGGACACGCGACGCACATGATCGCACACAACCTCAAATAAATGGTCAAACACAGGGCCAAGATTAGAATAATCTGCCACCACCGTTCCGGCAGATGCGACCCACATGGCCTCCACGTTTTTAACGACAACTTCTGGTGTATTCATATTTCCCTCCATTTCAATTTGTTGAATTCTCGCTTCCACCCGCATCAATTGCTGCGCGGCATCCTGCATCTCCTGGCACAGTTGTTCGCGGCGCAAAATCAGCATTCCGCGCAGGTTCTCCGCGCTCAACGCGCCATCAACCACGCTTTTAATTTGCTCCAGCGAAACGCCCAGGTCTTTGAGCGCAAGAATGCGGTTGAGGCGCGGCAACTGCTCGGCAGAGTAATAGCGGTAGTCGGTAAACCGATCTACCTGCGCCGGATGAAGAAGGCCAATCTCATCGTAAAAGCGCAAGGTTTTGACCGGCACACGCGTAAGCTTTGCAAAGTCTCCGATTCTAAACATGTTTGTGCCACAAGTGTAAGACCTCCAGCAAGGGGAGAGTCAAGTGGTTCGTATCCATTTCCCTTTTGGACCCAACAAGAGGCAGAGACGCGAAATTTTGCGTCTCTGCTCACCACAAAAAAACGGGGCGAGACATTTCTGCCTCGCCCCGTTCTACGATTCTGCCTGCGCAAAACCGCGCTAACTTGCCAATTACGGCAAATTCATCGGACGAACGTAAAACTCCTGACCTGCCAGCATCTCGTTGAATTGAATGGTGGTCGAGCCCATCACATCCGGCATCGTCATCGCATAGATGGTCTTGAGACCGGCCATGCGGCTGGCGAGCGGCATGTAGGCTATGCCATTCATATCAGTCTTGGACACCAGCGCGCCAATCTGGCCGCGCATCGCGCCAGCCGGTGCGTCAGCCGTGTGCACGTTCACATACAGCCCGCCGTTCAGCAGCTTCACTTCGTCGGCGGCGCTCAGCGTCACCTCGCCCAGCAGCGATGTGCCCGGCTTCAGCTCTTTGCCCGCGGGCAGCAGGTTGTAGAGCACTGCGCCGTTCACACCCTCTGCGCCGTCATGGATGTGCGCCGCGGTCGCGGTCGTGTCCGAGTTCACATCCAGCCGATAGGTTAGGTTGCGCGTCTCCGGGTCATACGTAAAGAGCGCGTTGCCCCAGGCCACGGTGGCCGGAACCGCCACTTCCTTGCTGCTGGCCAGCGAGGCGTTCATGGCTTCTTCCACGATCTGGCCGCGAATCTCGCCGGCGGTGTTGGCCGATGTGTGCACGTTGACATACATCCCGTGCTGCGCCATCGCCATCGCGTCGGCCTTTGTCATTTGCAACGTGCCAGATAGCGGCTTGCCGGGCGCAAACGGCGTGCCGCCTGCATACAGCCAGTAGCTCACCGGACCGTTTGCGCCCGCCATCCCAGAATGGATGTGCGCGGCGGTGATGCTGACGATGCCCGTCACATCAATCCAGTAATCCACATTCACCATGCCATCCGCGCCGGGGGTCATGGTCAGTTCGGCCATGCCGCTGGCAGATGTGGTCACGGCGGGCACTTCGTTCTCGCCCTTCAGCGCGGCCATAAACTTGCCGGTGGTGAACATCACTTCCTGGTTATAGATTGGCATGTTCATGCTATCTTTCACCAGAGCGGTCACAACCGTCGCATCATAGCCATTGGCCACAATTGGCTGCCACAGCTTGTCCACCATCATAGAGGCGGCGACTTCTGCGCGGCGCACGCTGGCCGAGCCAGAGTTCATCGCCACGGTGCCGGGCAGGTCGGTGGTATAGCTGGCGGTGTTCACAAGGATGGCATTCGTGCCAGCCTCAACCTTGGCCGCAAACGTCACCACGATGGGCGGCGCAGCCACCAGCGGGCGGTAGTAGCGCAACACGCGGCCGCTGGTCAGCGTCTTTGTCGTCGGGCTGCCCATATCAAAGTACGAGACGCCCTTCATGCCGGTGTAATCTTCTGCGCCAATGGTTCCGCTCATCAGGCCGCTGCTCACGGTGTCATACAGCACCCAATACTCATCCGGATAAGCCGAATACCACTGCAATTCGTAGTTCAGCGCCTTCTGCGGCTCATCGTAGCGCGAGGCGTTGACGATTTGCAGAATAATGGCGCGGTCTGGGCATGATCCCGCCGAGGCGGCCATGTATCCAGACTGCGTAAACTGAACCGTTGGCGAGATCACAAGATCATCCCAATACGCGGCGATGAAGTTGTTTGGCGTGATGACCGACGGGATGGACATGTTAAGCGGCGAGTTTGACGAGCCGCCCGCCACTTGCGTGCCGCGCGGGAAGAACAAGCCGTTGCTAGAGAAGCCCACCCGCGTGGCGCTGCCACCCGTTGCGCCCCAGTAGTCAAAGTTGCAGCCCAGCGTGTTGAAGTTGGCGGCCACGTCATCGCCAAATGGATTCACCGTGAAGCCGTTCTCGCGCAGGTCAACATAGCCGCCAAATGGCGAATCGTTCACCATGCTTGCGTTGGCAAGGTTGTCCTCAATCGCGTAGTCGCCCTTCACCGTGGCCACCGCGTTGCCGCTCACCACGATGGCGTTCAGGCCGGCATCGTAGCTGGCGCCAGCGCCTGTCACTGAATCAGGCACATAGCTCATCCCCGCTGGGATGGTGTCGGTTAGGTTGAAGTTGAACGCCGCGCCGCCCGGGTTTTGGATGGACAGCGTGTAGGTCACAACATCGCCAACCGCCGCCACAGACTTGGATGCGCTCTTGGTCACATCATTGCCCACGCGGCGAATGTTGACCGGGATGCGCCCCAAATCGTTTGGCGTGGCTGCCGAGGAGCCGAGCGTGACCAGACCGTAATACACATCGCCATCTTTTGCGTTGGCAAGGTTGTATTTGAAGGTCAGGTTATACGGAACCCCTGGCGAGATGTTGGCTGGGGCCGAAACGGTCATGTTGCCCGCGTCTGCGGATGGAACAATGCCGTAGCTGAACTTGAAGGTATCTGGTTGGGCGCTGCCGCCATTCCAGTCCTGAATCACCCAGAAGTAATAACCCGCGGTTGGGTTTGTGCGGTTGATCTTTTCCGTCCAGCTTCCGCTGGTGCTGTTGGCAATCACTTCGCCCGCTTGCGGCACACGGTCGCCGTTCATGTCGCGCACAAGATACAAGTCAAGGTCAGGCGCGGTAGACGAGAGCATCTCGCCATACAGCCGCACTGTTCCCGCTGGCACAAAGAAAGGCTTAACCATAACGCCATCGGTCAGGTTATCCCACGGGCTGTCATTAGAGCTGTCTTGGCTGAGGGAACCCGTGAACTGCTTGCCCAGCACCAGCCCGCTCACCGCCGTTTGCAATGCGGTCACCGCGCCGGTTGTGATCTCCACATCGGTCTGGCCGCTGTTGCGCGGCGTGGTCACATCTGTCAATGAAGGAACGGCAGCAGCAAGCGGCAGAGCGGCCACCACAAGGCTGGCGTTTGGCACAGCATCCACCGCCTGAGCCGAAGCCGCGGTGAAGGTGACGCGTCCAAACTGCCACTGGCTCACTGGCGCGCCAGCCACGTTCATGGTCACCGTAATGGTTTGTTTGCCATACGGGGCCAGAGTAAAGCTGGATGGCTGTGCGCTCAGCGTAACGCTTGCGCCACCGGAGGCGGCAACGTTATATGTGACCGCCGTGCTGCGGGTGCTGGAAATCACGCGTGTCCATGTGCAGCTTGAGATACAGCGGGCATTGCCCAACTCGGTCAGGTTCAGTTTCTTGGGGTCGCCGCCTGCCGTTGGGTTGGCCGCCGTGAAGTTGGCCGTGGTTTCATCCATCACAAAACCGGCGTTGGCGGCGGCGGTCAGGTCAACCCGCCCGTTGCCAATATCAAACGCATCGGCCATTGTCACGCCGTCTTCCTTGTATTGTCCGGCGTATTTGGCGGTGAGTTGCAGGGCCGATTGGAGCTGCGAGGCGGTCCACTCTGGATGCACTGCGCGAACCAGCGCAGCCGCGCCAGCAAGATGCGGGCTGGCCATGGAGGTGCCCTGAATCATGTCAAATTGCACAGGGTCGGCATAGGCTGCCCAAATAGAGACGCCCGGCGCGCCAATGCCCGGAACAATCAGATCGGGCACAGAGCGGCTTGGGCCGCGCGAGCTGAACGAAGCCACAATGTCGGCGGTGGCGGCGTCCATCACTTTGGCGGCGGCGGTGATGCTGCCCATGTGGCCGGAGCCAGTGGCAAGCCATGCTTTGAGCGCCACGCCATCGCTATACCCAATGTGCGAAGCTGGCAAAACATGCGGGTCGGAGGTGATGCCGCCGATGTTGGCTGCATAAGGCGCGTTGTCCACTTCCACCAAAATCATGCCAACGGCGCCGCGCGCTTTTACGTTGATGCCCTTTTGCACGCGGCCAACTGTGCCGCGGTCGCAAACAACGATCTTGCCCGCAAATGTGCCATCGGCTGTGGCGCTGGCGCATAGCGCATCGTTATAGGGTGCGGCGCCGGCGTAAACGATGGGGGTTGAGCCCACGCCGCCTGTCAGCGCTTCGCCGTGCAGGTCGCCGGGCGGGGTGGTCGAGCCGCCCATCAGCCCGCTGACCATGGTGACATAGGCGCGGTTGTGGCGGGTGGCCGCAACACCAATCAACCAGGGTGAGCTGGTGGGCGAGCCAACGGTGGAGGCGTTGTTGCCCGCGTTGCCCGCAGAGTTGGCCACAAAAATGCCTGCCGCGCGAACGGCCAGGAAGGTCTGCTCATCGCTGCCAGCCGCCCACGGGTCACTGGGGCTGTCGCTGCCGATGGAGTAGTTGATGACATCAACCCCGTCCAGAATGGCGTGCTCCAAACCAGCTATGATCGCATCGCTGGGGCAGCCGCTGGTGCCGCACACGCGGTACATAATCACGTTGGCGTGCGGGGCAACACCAGAGATCATGGTGGCGGTGAAGGTGCCAGCCGGCTTGTCGATGACCGTGTTATAAAGCACGTTGCCAGCGGTGGTGCTGGAAGTGTGGCTGCCGTGTCCTTCTTCATCGTTGAACACGCCCTCGCCCAGTTCATCGTATACGCCAAGCAGCTTGCTGTTGCAGTAAGACGGGGTATTTTTGCATTCGCCCTTGTAATTACCCGCGCCGTAGGGGTTGGTGTGGGTATACCCATCACCGCCCACCGCCGCAAACGAGGGATGATCCAGGTTGATGCCAGTGTCCAAAATGCCCGCGATGACGCCTTCGCCCTTGGTAGCGGGCAGGCCGCCGGTGGAGCTGCCATCCCAAATAGTATTGGCGCCAATCCAGGTTGGGCCAGCATCTGTGTCCAAATGATAGACGGTGACTTTGCGCACGGCCAAAACGCCGGGCAGGCTGCGAACTTTCGCGGCATCTGCGCCGGTCATGGTCATGGCAAAGCCGTTGGCCGCCACTTTGTAATTGTGGCTGGCTTTCACATTCCGGCCAAGCTCTTTGCTGATGGATTGCGCGGCTTCGCTTTGCTTGCCATCCAGATATTTGCTGTAAGCAGCGAACGCCTGCGTGTTGGGGTTAAATTTGTTGGACCCAGTGGCAAATGCGGCGGTGGGGGCGTATGTGCCCGCTCCGCCCGCATACAGCGCGGCTGGGGCGTCTGTCAAAGTCACAATATAGGTGGCTTCGGCTTTCGCTTCGTCGCCAACTACATCGGCCTTTAACTCTTCAAATTTAACGGATTTTGACGACTGACCGCCCGGTCCGTTGCCTTGCGCAATGACCGCGGTTGGATTTCCCATCCCGGCCATTGAGAGCAACATGGAGGCAGCTGTTGCGAGGGTGAAAAACTTAGATTGTCTATGCATGCGTTATATCCTCGTTTGGCTTGAATTTATTAAAATGCCAGAAGTTTTAGAAAAAGACTGGCGGACGGATTACGGATGTTATTCCAAATAGGCGGTTTTGTCAACGTTCCACCGCAATTATTTGGGTAGAACTCAGATACGCAAAACGCCCCCTCAAATACGGCGCTGCGCAACCCAGCCTCACATCAAATGCCAGTCCAAAAACCGCTCAATTCGCCCCAGAACATCCAACGCGTTAACGGCGTGAGAGAAGCCGTGCGCCTCCTCGGCGTAGGTCTTGAACTCGTAGGTTTTGCCCAGCCGTTTCAACTCGGCCACAAGTTGATGCGATTCGTCCACGTGCACGCGGGCATCGCGCTCGCCATGCAAAACAAGCATGGGCGCTTTGATGTTCCCCGCGAAGTGAATGGGCGAACCCATCTCGTAGCGTTTGCGGTTGAGATGCGGAACACCCATTTGCCATTCCACATCCTGTCTGCCAGAGTGGTCGCCCCGCGCCCACGAGGTGAGCAAATTGCTATCGCCAAACAAGCTCACCCCGCACCGAAAGCGGTAGCGCGGGTCTTTTGCCAGCGCCAAATTGGTGAGATACCCGCCGTAACTTTGCCCCCAAATCGCAATTCGCTCGCGGTCAATTTCTGGCATAAGGGCGAGGTAATCTGCGGCGTGCAGACAATCTTGCAGATCGCCCATGCCCCAATTGTTCAGGTTGCCATCCTTAAACTGGCGGCCATAACCGGTGCTGCCTCTAAAGTTGGGCGCAATTACCGCGTAACCCTTGGCCACAAAATATTGGCGGATGGGGTCCCACATGAACGAATAATCTGCGGTTGGGCCGCCGTGCGGGTAAACAATGGCTGGCCTGCCGCGCGCATCGGCGGGCTTGGCGGATGGGGCGTAGAACAGCGCCGGAATTTGCCAGCCATCAAACGAATCGTAAAACACATGGCGCGGCGAAACCCAGTCAAAATTGCGCAGGGCGGGCGTGTTAAAGCAGGTGAGGGGTTTTAGCGCGCCGGTGTTTGCGTCGCACACAAAAATATCGGGCGGGCAAGATGGGCTGTCAAACCCGACAACAAACCCATCACCCGCGGGCAGCCATTGCGGGCTGGCGTATGTGCCGGATGGCGCGGGCACTTGCTGCGCCTCGCCGCCATCCACCGAAACCACCAAAAGCCGATCTGCGCCGTGATCCCCGGCCACGCACACGATGCGTTTGCCATCTGGCGACCAGGCAAAACTTTCAATATCCAAATTCAAATGGGTGAGCTGCGAAAGCCGAGAGCCATCGGGCGCCATCAGCCAAATTTCATCGTAGCCGGTGGCGTTGCTCAGCACGGCGATCACGCCGCCATCTGGCGCGTAGGTGGCGTTCCAGCTATCGGCCTGGTCGTTGGGCGTGAGGCGAAACGAAACATGCGCTTGCAACCGCTGGCCGGTGATGAACGACACGGCGTACACATCGTTCTCGCGGGTTTGGTGTGGCCGCGCCCCGTGATAAATAATCCGCGAGCCATCTGGCGACCACGAAGGGCCGGAGCATTCCAAGTCGCCGCTGGTCACGCCAATGGTCCAACCGCCATCCAGCGGGACAACCCCAATTTGAGTTGTGCCGTTTCGCTCGGCGCTAAACACAACGTAACGCCCATCAGGAGAAACGGATGGCTCGCTGGCATCGGTGCTAAGCTGGGTGAGTTGGCGCGGCTGGCCGCCATCCGCAGAAACCACATACAAATGGCTCACGTCGTATTCGTCATACGCGCCATACACCAGGTGATGGCTGTCCGGCGTCCATGCGGCTGGCTCTTCTTCCCACCAGTTGCTGTGCGGGCGGTTGAGCGTGATCTGCTGAGGAAACCCGGAGCCATCGGTGTTGGCCACCCAAAGATCTGTGTGCCCGTTGCGATCCAGATAAAACGCCACGCGCCTGCCATCTGGCGAGACGATGTGATTATGCGAGCGTTCCCATCCCTGCACCACCAACTCCGGCCACAAGCCATCGGGCGGGGCGGCATCTGGCAAAGGCAAAGAGACAAAGCCGTTTGTTTCTTCCATTACCGCAATTGTATTTGGTTATTGGATATTCGTAAACGTAGACGTAGACGTGAACGTAAGCGCAGATGTGGGCGCAAGCCCAGTTTACTTTTTCTTTTTGGCGGGCGGCGGGTTGCCCAGTTCACGCAGGCGTTTTTCCACCTGCGCCCGGCGGCTGGCTTTTGTTTGCGTGGGCCGACGGCGCGGTGTGCTGCGTTGAATTTGGCTGGCGTTCAAGGCGCACAATTGCTGCATCTCGCCCACCACCGGCAAGGCGCGGCCTTGCTGAAACCAGCCATCCCACGCAAAGCGCGGGTCAAACGGGCCGCCAAACCCCTCTGCTGTTAGGCACCACGGGCACATCGCCATCAAAGGAGAGTTGGCCTCCAGCCAGTTGAACATGTCAACCATGCGGCGGCCATGTTCGGCCTCGGTTGGGCGCTGGTGGTTTTGCATGGATGTGCTTTCTGGCGCAAATACGCCGCCCTCGGTGGAGAGGATGGGGATTTTGTCAATCTCCAGCCCGTTGCCAAAGGCGTCTTTGAACGCGCCGCGGATCACCTCATACCCGCGCAAAGACATATCCCAGATCGTGCCATCCGGGCGGCTGGGGTTAAAGTCTGGCGGTTGTTCGTAGGTGGCGCAATGAACAGCCAGCCACCCGCCGCGCCGGAAAATATCCAGCGTATCGGCGCGGCGGTTATCGGCCAGCCAAAGCGCCAGCCGCCGCGAGAACACCACCGATGACATGGTTGGGTGCGTGCCGCCGTTCCAATCGGTGGGAGCAAGGGCATAAAAAGCCGGTTTGACGCCTGCGTTCAAGGCGCGTTGCGCGTCGCGCACCCAGCCATCGGCCACCAGCCGGATGCATTGCGGGTCATTGAAATTCACCCGCCCCAGCCAGTTGCCCTGCCATTCGTGATCCAGGTTTGGCTCGTTGCCAATTTCTGCCCAAACGATGCCCGCCCCGGCATACCAGCGCATTTTTTGGATGTGCGCTTCTGGCAGCGGGTTGGGGAATTGACGGCTCACGTAATAGCGGATGATTGGCTCAATCCCGGCTTGCTTTAGGTTTTTTGCCCATTCAAATACCTCGCGCTGGTTCAGGTCGTCGTTTTCGCATTGTTTGAACCAGCGCACGCCCATTTGCTGAAGCCGGCTGATCCAAACATCCCAATCTGCGCGCGGGGGGACGCCCACGCCGGGCGCGCCATGCACGCCAATGATCGCGCCGCGTCGTTGGGTGGGCTGCGGCGGGTGCTGTTTTTCGTCAATGGCTTTGTTCAAAACCCGCAAAAGCTCATCGGACCCAAGCCCCAGCGCGGCGATGATTTTTTGGCGGATGTCTGGGGCGAGCGGCCATTGCTCCACCGGCGGCCCGGCATACGGCTGAGACCGAAGTGAGTTGAGAAACACCCGCCAGAAACCAGCCTGACCCAGCCAGTCCACCTCGTCGGCGTTGTTTTGCAGCGCAATGAGCGCGGTGGCGTTTATCACATCTTGCCAGGTGAAGGGGTTTGTGGCCGGTGTTGGCTGGGGCGGGGGGATGGGTGTTGGGGCGGGGGCGACCTCATCGGCCAAACGCATAAGCCAGGCAGCCACGTAGCCCTCGCGCACGGCCCCATCCACCGGCGCCCGCACGCGCAACCAACAATCTGTGCCACCCGCCGCCAGTTTTATCAACGCGCCTTCGGTATTTTCCAGCACGGTAAAACGATGGCCCTCTGGCATTCGCTTGATGATGTTGGCCGGGTTTTTGGTGGTGGGTTGTGTGCGGAAATTTATGCCGTCTGAATCGCGCGGCACAACCGTGAGCACGCGCTCGATGGGCGGCGGCGGGTTGCGAATGCCCTCAAACTTGATGGCAAGCCGATATTGCCCATACGGCAAATAGGCCGCGTTAAATTCTTCCAACGTGTGTACGACGTTTTTTCCGCCGTTGCCGCTGAACAAGGGGTCGTTCCACACGCTTTTGGTCTCGCCATCAAAAACGGCGTTGCCCAGCCACCACATCCAGTGCCACAAATAGCGCGTGTTGCACAAATCCCAGTAGCGGGTGTCTTCCACCGATTCTCGTTTGAACCCGTTGTAGCGCACCAGCAGGATGGCCGGGGCTTCGGGGAACTCGCCCGCGCCAAGCAGAGATACGGAAGCCAGCGCCCCGTTGGCGCTCGCCAGCTTAATCAGGTCTTCGGCGCTGGTGCCCAGGTCGCTGGTCTCGGGGTAATTTTGCAGGGCGTTGATTTGTTTTTGCAGCGCGTCAATCGTAACGCCGGGGGCCAGATTCAGGTAATCCAGAGCCATGCGCACGCAGGCGGGGCCGCAGTCGTTGTTAAACAGATTGGCTCCGTTGCCCACCTGCGAATCGTAGGGCAAATCTGCCGCGCGGGTTTGCGCGCGTGTCCGGCGCTTCTTGCGCGGGCTGCTGCGAAAGGGCAGGTTAATGAGATGGGTGGACATAGGAAGTTGCCGCAGTTTAATACAGTTTGCTGTTTAGTGTCGGTTTTGGAATAAGAATTCGCGTCGCGTCGCTGCGCTATGCGAAGTTATTTCAAGAGCGTGTTTTTAGCGTCAATTTTCAAATAAAAGACTTCCCCTTACGCCTAAAACCTTCAGTTTTTGCACCTAAACCTTCTGGCAAAAGTTAAGAAGCCGGGCTGCTTGCCGGGCAGGTTTGTAATTTGCCCCTCGGTGTTGCGCGATAATGCCCAGCATGTCAACCGATCTCATTCTGAACAAATTTATTGACCACACCCTGCTTAAGCCAGATGCCACCCGCGCCCAAATTGAAAAATTGTGCGCCGAGGCGCGCGAGTATCACTTTGCCACCGTTTGTGTGAACCTGTGCTGGGTAAAACTGGCCGCCGACCTGCTGGCGGGGAGCGATGTGAAAGTGTGTTGCGTGGTGGGCTTTCCGCTGGGCGCAACCACCACCCTGGTCAAAATGTTTGAAGCCGACCAGGCCATTGACGCGGGCGCGACCGAGATTGACATGGTGATGAATGTGGGCGCGCTCAAAAGCGGGCTGCTGGATTTTGTGCGGACAGATATTGCGGGTGTGCATAAATCGTGCAATGCCGGGCGCAAACACCACGCGCTGCTCAAGGTCATTCTAGAAACCTGCCTGCTGACCGATGACGAGAAGCGGCAGGCCTGCCTGTTGGCCAAGGAAGCTGGGGCAGATTTTGTCAAGACCAGCACCGGCTTCTCGACCGGCGGTGCGACCATTGCCGATGTGAAATTGATGCGCCAGGTCGTGGGCGAAGAGATGGGCGTGAAAGCATCGGGCGGGGTGCGCTCGCGGGCAGATGCGCTGGCGATGATTGAGGCTGGCGCAAACCGTCTTGGCACGTCATCTGGTGTGGCGATCATGACCGACAAAGTGGTTGAATCGGTGAAATACTAAACATCATGGCAGAAATACCAAACTTAACTGCCATTCAGGCGCAGGCGCAGGCCTGGGTTATTGGGATGTTGGGCGCGCTGAACGATGTCTACGAGTTGGGCGTTGTGCTGGGCAAAGGCACAACCATCCAAAATAATGGGCAAACCCTTTACCCCGATGTGATTTTTCTCCCCAACGATTTGGCTGATGGGTTGGGGGTGGATGCGGTTCATGGCCCAGCCGCGCTGGGCGTGGACCTCATCCCAGCGGGAATGCCGGAGCCGCCACGTCAGGAGTTGCGAAAGAATTACGCCGCGGCGGGGATCGTTGAATATTGGCAGATTGAGGCCGATACCGGGAAGGCGTTTGTGTATCAGCTTGGCGCAAATGGCGTGTATGAGCTGGCAAAACCCGACCGTAAGGGATGGCATTACTCGCTTGCCGCGGAGGAATTGTTCTTCCCCGCCGTGTGGTTCAAAGACCAGCCCGGCTTGATGGAAATGCTGGAGTTTTGGGAGCTGATTAGCGGCTAACGGTTGGCAATTTGCCCCAAACCGCCTTATACTGCCAGTCTCAGCGTTTACCAAACTCATTCAAGCTTCACATTCGAACTTCAAAGGAGATCACCATGAGACTTCAAGGCAAAGTGGCCGTTATTACCGGCGCGGCATCTGGGATGGGGCTGGCGATGGCAAAGATTTTTACCGCGCAGGGCGCCAGCGTTGTCGCGGCAGACTGGAACGGCCAGCGGCTAAACGAGGTGGTGGCGAGCATCAAGGCCGGTGGCGGCGCCATCACCGGCGTGCAGGGCAATATTGCAGACCAGGCTACCGCCGAGGGGTTGATTGATGCCGCCGTTGCCACATACGGCAAGCTGGATATTTTGTGCAATAACGCCGGCATCATGGATTACATGCAGGGCGTGGGCGAGCTGGATAACGAAATTTGGCGCAAGGTGTTGGGCGTGAATTTGGATGGCCCAATGTTCACCACGCGCAAGGCCATTCAAATTATGAAGGGCAAGGGCGGTTCCATCATCAATACGGCCAGCACAGCCGGGTTGCAGGGTGGGGCGGCGGGCGCGGCTTATACCGTTTCCAAGCACGGGCTGGTGGGCCTAACCCGCAACACGGCGTGGATGTATGCCAAGCAGGGCATCCGCTGCAACGCCATCTGCCCGGGCGCGACCAAGACCAACATTGGCGAGACCATGCCCCGCGACCGGATTAACCCCGTTGGCGCGGCCCGCGCGGGCGAGTACGCCGCGCTGGTGCCAGCGTATCTTGACCCGGAGGACATTGCCAATCTCGCGCTGTTCCTCGCTTCGGATGAGTCTGTGCACATCAACGGCGCCATCATTCCAGCCGATGGCGGGTGGACAGCCTAAAACGAATGCAAAATGCTAAATGCAAAATGCGGAAAGAAATCACAAAAGCGTGTTTTGCATTCAGCATTTTGCATTTTGCATTCCTAATTCGGTAGAATCCAACCATGGAAATAACATGGCATGGATATTCGTGTTTCCGCATGAACGAGCGCGGAACACTCACGGTCGTGACCGACCCGTATGACAAGAGCGTGGGCGACGAACTGGGCAAGCTCAAGGCGGATGTGATCACCATCAGCCGCGACGCCCCGGCCCACAACAACGCCAACGCCATTGTTGGCGCGCAGCGTGGCGATGTGAAGCAGGTGACCGGCCCCGGCGAGTATGAGATTGGCGGGGTGTTCATCACCGGCGTGGCGATGAAAAACGCCAAGAGCGAAGGCAAGCAAAAATCCACCGCGTATGCCTTTAACTTTGATGGCTTAAATGTGGTGCATTTGGGCGGGCTTTCTTTTGTCCCCAGCCAGTCGCAGGTGGATGCGCTGGAGACGGTGGATGTGCTGCTGATCCCGGTGGGCGGCGGCGATGGCCTGAGCGCGGCGCACGCATCCGAGATCATCAGCTTGATTGAGCCGAGCATCGTCATCCCCATGCATTACCGCGCCGAGGGCCTGAAGCCAAAAGAAAATTTGGACACGGTGGCAAAGTTTCTCAAAGAGATGGGGCTGAGCGATGTCAAAACACAAGACAGCCTCAAAATCACAAAATCTCAGTTGCCAGACACCACCCAAGTTGTTTTGCTTGAGGTGAAGCAATGAAATTAGAAATAGGAAATAAGAAATTGATGGGGCGCAATCTTATTTCTTATTTCTCGCTTCTGTGCGCCAGCCTGGTTTTGGTTTCTTGCGCGCAACCCGCGCAGCTAACGCCCGCGGTTGCGCCCACGCCCGCGCAGGTAAACGCCGCCGAGGCGCAGACGCATTTGGATGCGGCGAAGACCGCCCTGCGCGCAGGCGACCTGGCCAAAGCGCAGACCGAGGCCAAAGCGGCCACAACTGCCAACCCGCAAAGCAGCGATGCGTTTTATGTGCTGGGTAATGTTTACAACCAACAAGCCATTGGGCTGGCAGATGAAGGCCAGCGGCAGGATGTCTTCACAAAGGCGCTTGAAGCCTATCAAAAAGCCATCAGCTTGAACCCCAAAAATGACGCCGCGCTGGTGAATTTGGGGACGGTGTATTACCAAAACGGGCAGTTTGATGAGGCGCTGAAAAACGTGCAGGCCGGGCTGGCCATCAACCCAAATGATGCCACCACCCAATATATTTTGGGCACCATTTATTTGCAGCAAGACCCCGCCACCAAACCCGGCGTGGTAGATAGCGCCCGCGCGGCGTTTGAGAAAGCCATTCAGCTTGACCCGAAGATGGCGGTGGCCTACACCGGCTTGGCCACTGTTTTGCTGTTCAAAAACGATTACACCAACGCAAAAGTTAACGCTCAAAAAGCGGTTGATCTTGCGTCCGGCTCCAAAGACCCGTATGTGTATTGGGCGCTGGCGCAGGCGCAATGCCAAAGTAATGATTTTGTCAACGGCGCAAAAACCATCGCCCTGATTAACAGCCTGAACCCGCAGGATGCGCGGTTTAAGACGCAGGTGCAAACGCTGGCCGCGCGATGCAAGTGAATTAAAAATGATACTTGGCGTCTCTGGGGTAAAACTATCTGGCAGGCAGGAAAATTATGATTAAGCTGGTGATGAGTTGGAACATCAAGGACGACGCGGAGTCGGCCTATTTTGAATTTGTGGTGCAAGAGTTTGTGCCCGGCATCATGCGGATGGGCATCCGCCCGACCGAGGCGTGGTACACCGTGTATGGCGAAGGCCCGCAAATCATCACCACCGGCATTGTGGCCGACCGCGATACGCTAAACACCGCCTTGCAAAGCCACGAATGGACCGACCTGCGCGCCAAGCTGGAGACATTTGTCACCGACTTTAAGCAGCGCGTGGTGGATAAGTGATGCGCGTTCGCGCTTTTATTCGTCAAACATCTCGCCCACGCTCTTGCCCTCGTGCACGCGCTGAATCACCTCGCCGATGAGCGGGGCGATGGACAGCACCTTGAGATTGGGCAGCCGGTGTTGCGGCGCAATGGGCAATGTGTTGGTGGTGATGATCTCTTTCACATCAATTCCGCGCAATTTTTCTATGCCAGCGGAGGTGAAAGCCGGGTGTGTGCAGCAGATATACACATCTTTTGCCCCATGATCGCGCACCACTTGCACCGCGTTGGTGATGGAGCCTGCGGTCAAAATTTCCTCGTCCACCACAATTGCGGTTTTGCCAGACACCTCGCCAATCAGGGATAGCGCCTCGGATTGCATGGTGTTGCCCATGCGCCGTTTTTCCACAATCGCCATGGGCGTATCCAGCTCGGCGGCAAAATTGCGCGCTTTTTTGGCAAACCCCAAATCGGTTGAGACGATGACCACATCATCAAGCTGTTTCTTTTTGAGGTAATCCACCATCAAATGAAACGCGGTCAACTCATCGCCGGGGATGTCGAAGAAGCCCTGGATTTGCCCGGCGTGCAGGTCTACCGTGATGTAGCGATCCGCGCCCGCCGCGCTGATCATGTTGGCGATCATCTTGGCGCTGATGGGCACGCGCGGCTGGTCTTTTTTATCGCTGCGGGCGTAGGCCATATACGGAAAAACCGCCGTGATCCGCTCGGCAGAGGCGCGGCGCAAACAATCAATGGTGATGAGCATCTCCATGATGTTGTCGCTCACGGGCGGGCACATGGTTTGAATCACATACGCATCCTGCCCGCGCACGGTCTCGTGCAAGCGCACAAAAATGTTTTCATTTGGGAAGCGCACAATATCGCGCCCGCTGAGCGGTATGCCCAGGTGCGCCGAGACTTCTGCCGCGAGTTCGGGGTGGCTGGTGCCTGCCACTAGCTTAATGTCTGATCCCATATTTTTAACGGTAATGTTTTTGTTCATGCGCCACCTCATTCAAAAGGTCAGGCCGCGCTCTGGTCATTTACTGTGCCGCGAATAAATTCCACAATTGTGGCGATGGGCGTTCCGGGGCCAAACACCCCCGCAATGCCTTGTTGTTTTAAGCCGGGGATATCGTCATCGGGAATGATGCCGCCTGCGAACACGGGCACATCCTCCATGCCTTGCGCCCGCAATGCCTGCACAATGCGCGGAAGCAGCGCGTTGTGCGCCCCGCTCAAAATGCTCAGGCCAACCGCGTCCACATCCTCTTGCAAAGCTGCGCTGGCAATCATCTCCGGGGTTTGGCGCACACCGGTATAAATCACCTCCATCCCCGCGTCGCGCAATGCTCGCGCAATAACCTTTGCGCCGCGGTCGTGTCCATCCAAACCGGGCTTGGCTATCAACACGCGGATGGGTTTCTCGTGGGTCGTGTTCATGCGGATAACAATTTTACCCGCTTGAAAATTATGAATTGCAAATGACAGATAAAGACGCCGCGCTAATTCGTAATTGAATACGCCTGTGCCCACACGTTTGCCAAAATATCCCAGCGGTATTTTTCTGCGCGGGCAAGCGCGGCGCGGCTGAGGTCTTCGCGCAGGGCGGCATTTGTCAGCACGGCGCGAAGACCATCGGCCAAAGCCACAGGGCTGCCCGGCGCAACCAGCACGCCCGCCGCCCCATCGCCCAGCACCTCGCGCCGGTCGCCCACGTCACTGGTCACAACCGGAACGCCCACGCTCATGCTCTCTACAATTTTTAGCGGCGAGCGTCCGCGCATGGCGGGTTCATCGCGGGCGGGGTCTACCGAGCAAGCCGCGCGAGCCAGCAACGCCCGCGCCTGCGCAGGCGCAACGCGCCCCGCCCATGCCACCGCATCTGCCACGCCCAGCCGCGCGGCCTGCGCCTGCAAAGCGGGCCGGTCATCGCCATCGCCAATCATGCGCAGTTGGGCGTGCGGCATGTTTTGGCGCAAGAGGGCAAAGGCGTCCAGCAAAACATCCACGCTGTGCGTTTGAATGCTCATCGCGCCCACATACGCAATTGTGTTCGCAGAGATTTCTTCGCGCGGGGCTGGCCCATCCACCTTGGCAATGCCATTTGGCACGTAAAAAATTTTGTGAGATGGCACGCCCAGCGCCCGGTAACGCGCCATCAAAAAACGGGTGTTGCAGGTGATGGCTTTTGCGCGGGCGGGCAATTTGTCTTCCCACCAGCGGATGCCCGCGCGTTGCCACGCCGCGCTGGTGCGGTTGGCCGCTGCCTCGTAATCGTCGCAATCCACAAACAGCGGGATGCCCAGCCGCCGCGCGGCCAGCCAGCCCGCCGCGCCGTTCATGGGCTGCGGTTTGCACACGTGTATGGCATCGGGTTTGAGGGCGACCGCCCGCGCATACAACGCTCGCGTGGCGTTGGCCGCCACCTTTAGCAACTCTGCGCCGCCAAAATAGCGGCGTTGGCCGGGCGGGCCATACACGTGCATTTGCGCCACATGCTCGCACACAACGCCATCTATTTCAGCGGTCAGACCGCTGGTGAGCGATCTGACCGCTTCATAGGTTGGATGGAGCAGCAGCAGGCGCGGCTCGTGACCCATCCGCGCCAACTCGCGGGCAACCGGCAGCCACCGCCCGCGCGGCGAGGGATCCTCTATGCTGGATGTGGACAAAAATGCGATGCGCATTAATTTTTATTCTGATAGGACTTCGTTGTCAGAAATCAGATTTTCTTCGCCAGTATCTTGATTAAACCAAGTTAAATTCAACAATATTTTTGCCCCATATCTCTGCAAAATATCGGCATTAGCTTTAATCTTTTCTTCCAAAATTGCTGGGGTAAATTCATTTATATTTACCAACCAGCTAAAATCTAGCTTAGGATCACGTTTTTTACCCAAAATCGGAATATCGAAAGGGTTAATTGCATGGGGAGAATATTCGCTTGATTGGGCAACACTTGGATCATAACGATTCACGGAAAAGTAAAGTTGTGTGTCTTTTAATCCCCAAACCAAATGAACTTGTAAAAGATCTTTATCAAAATTAATGATGCACGAAGCGGAATCTTGACACCATTCATTTGTGACACATTCAAAGCCATACTCTTCGGTCAAAAAAGAAAAGTGCTTCATCACAAAATCGCTAAATAGGTTTTGATAATCCATAAAATTTCCGTTTTAGATTGCCCATAAGATGGGCTGTGCAAAATTATTTAAGTCTAATTTCTGCTCTAATCGTATACCAATACAATGGGGTTACTTTCAGGGATTAACAAAGAGGTGACGCTTGGATTATAAGGATTATTACAAAACATTGGGTGTGCCAAAAACGGCAGATGCGGACGAGATTAAAAAGGCGTTTCGCAAACTGGCGCGGCAACATCACCCCGATGTGAACAAGGGCGACAAAAAATCCGAGGAAAAGTTCAAGGAGATCAACGAAGCCTACGAAGTGCTGGGCGATGCTGATAAGCGCAAGGTGTATGACAAGCTGGGCACCAATTACAACGCCTATCAGCGCGGCGGCGGCAACCCGCAAGATTTTAACTGGGCCGAATGGGCCGCGCAAGCGGGGCAAGCCGGCCAGCGCACGCGCAGCACGCGCCAGCAGACCAATTTTGACCCGCAAGGCGAAGCGTTTGACTTTAGCGATTTCTTCAGCACCCTTTTTGGCGGCGGCGGCGGGTTTGGCAACGCTGGTATGGGCGGGATGGGCGGCATGGGCGGCCAGCCCACGCGCCAAAATCTTGATCAGGAACACGATGTGGAAATCACGCTGCGCGAGGCGTATCACGGCACAAAGCGTATTCTAAACAAGGATGGCAAGACATACGAGGTCAACATCCCAGCGGGAGTGAAGACCGGCAGCAAAGTGCGCGTGCGCGGGCAAGGCGCAAAAACCGCCCAAGGCGAGGCGGGCGATTTGTATCTCACGGTCAAGGTGATGGAGATGACGCCCTACGAGCGCAAAGACGATGACTTGTACCGAGATGTGGACGTGAATGTGTTTGCCGCCCTGATTGGCGGCGAGGTGAATGTGGAAACGCTGGCTGGCGAAATGGCGGTCAAAATTCCGGCGGGCACATCATCGGGCAAACTGGTTCGCTTGCGCGGAAAAGGCATGCCCAAGTTGGGCGCCAAAGACGAGCACGGCGACCTCTACCTGCGCGTGAACATCCTTGTTCCAAAGCACATTAGCGAGGAAGACCGCTGGACGCTGGAGCAAATTGGCAAGCGATACGCGGGCAAATGAAAATTAAACACATCCATTGAGCGCAATTTATGCCCTGCCCATTCCTTCCTTCTCCCAGAAGGCAAGAATGCGCGGGGCTTTGTGCAACCAAGCGGGTCGCATCCTTATTTCACCCTTCACTCTTCACTCTTCAATATGACATCATCAAAAAACGCCGCCTTTTTGTTTGATATGGATGGCACGCTGGTCAACAACATGGCGTATCACACCCAGTCTTGGGTGCAGGTGCTGCGCGAAGAATTTGGGTTGGAGTTGGATGGCAAAGAATGGGAACGCCGCACGGCGGGTAAAACCTCGCCCATCATCCTGCGCGAAGAAGTGGACCCCGCCATGAGCGACGCGCGGATTGAGGAGATCAACGAGCGCAAGGAGGCGCTCTACCGCCAAATTTTTCGCCCAAACCTGGCGCTGGCCGATGGCGCGGAGAACTTTTTACGCCGCGCCAAAAGCGCGGGCATCCCGCTGGCGGTGTGCACCTCGGCCAACAGAATTAACTTGGATTTTGTGCTGGATGGCTGCGGCATTCGCGATATGTTTGCGGCCACCATGTGCAAAGAAAACATCACGCACGGGAAGCCAGACCCCGAGATATTTCTCAAGGGCGCGGCGGCGTTGGGCGTTGCCCCCAGCCGCTGCATGGTGTTTGAAGACGCGCCCGCCGGAATTGAAGCCGCGCGGCGGGCCGGGATGAAGGCAGTAGCCATCACCGCCATGCTGGGCGCGGATGAGCTTTTGCCGCTTGCGCCGGTGGTGCAGGCCGCGCCCGATTTTTCTGCCCTCGCGCCAGAGCGCATCCTGCGCATGTGCGCGGCAGAGGCCGCCCCCGCCGACCCGCGCTCACCCGAAGCGCGGGCGATGGTCGCCGCGCTCTCGGCGGATATCGCAGCGCGTTACGCCGACAAAAACGATGACGGCTCTGGCGCGTTTAAACCCGAAGATGTGATTGGCCCCCGCGCCGGTTTTGTGCTGGCCTGGTTGGATGGCGCTCCGGTGGGCTGCGGGGCCATCCGCCCGTTTGATGGCGTGGAGGATGTGGTTGAGGTGAAGCGCATGTTTGTATCGCCCAGTGCGCGCGGCCTCGGCATTTCCCGCCTCATCTTGCACAAGTTAGAAGAGCTGGCCCGCGGGTTTGGCTATGGCAAAACCCTGCTGGAAACGGGCGACCGCATGACCGAGGCCATTGGGTTGTATGGCAGCGCAGGTTACGCCCGCGTGCCATGTTATGGCGCGTATGCCGACCGCGAGTGGAGCATGTGTTTTGAGAAAGAACTTGGCCGCGCAAACGCCTGATTTCAGCCCGCCCAATTCTCAATTTTCTGCTTAATCGCCATCACAAACGCGTCTGCCATCGCGCCATCCAAAATGCGGTGGTCAAACGAAAACGAAATATACGCGCAGGGGCGGATGGCGATCATGTCATCCATCACTTTTACCCGTTTTTCCAACGCGCCAAACCCTAAAATGCCGCTTTGGGGCTGATTGATGATGGGTGTGCCCGCCAAACTGCCGCCTACGCCGTGATTGGTGATGCTGAATGTGCCGCCCTGCGCCTCATCTGGCTTGATTTGTTTTGCCCGCGCCCGCGCCGCCAGGTCTTGAATTTTGCGGGCGATGCCCATCAGGCTCAGCTCGTCTGCGTTGCGTATCACCGGCACCAGCAACCCATCTGGCGGGATGGCAACCGCGATGCCAATGTTGATTTCGCGGTGCAGGGCGATGCCGGTCTCTGCCCACGAGCTGTTTGCCAGGCGGTGTTGGCGCAACGCCTGCGCCGTGGCCAAGACCAAATACGCCAAATAAGTCAGGCTCACGCCATCCCGCGCGAACTGGGCTTTGTGCGCCTCACGGTGTTTGGCCACCGCGCCAAAGTCAAACTCAAAAATGGTGGTCACATGCGGCGAGGTCTGCACGCTGCGCACCATGTGTTCCGCAATCCGGGCGCGCATGGGCGAGAGGGGCAGGAGGTTAGGGGTTTGGGGCTGGGGGTTGGGGGCTGGTATTGGGTATTGGGTATTGGGTATTACCTTGTCACCCAAGTCATCCGCCCGGCGTGCGTCTTCCGTCTTCCGTCTCCCGTCTCCCGTCTTTTGATTCTCGTCTTCCGTTTTGAGAAACGCCAACACATCTTGTTTGGTCACGCGCCCGCCCTCGCCGGTGCCATGTATTTCGTTTAAGTTCAAACCATGTTCGGCCACCATGCGCGAGACAACCGGCGAGACGCGCCCGGCGTACGGCGCTGCGGGCAGGGTGCCATCCGTCATCCGTCTTCCGTCATCTGTCTCTGTATTGCGTATTGAAGATTGGGTATTGGCGGTCACCCCATCGCTTTGTGCCTCGGTCACTTTGTCTGCGGCGTCCCCCATTTCTGCCAGCGGGTCGCCCACGTGAGCCTTGCTGCCCTCTGGCGCGAGAATTGCCAGCAACGCGCCATCGCTCTCAGCGGGCACTTCCAGCGAAATTTTGTCGGTCTCCACTTCCAGCAGCGGCGCGTTGGCTTTTACCAGCTCGCCAACTTTTTTTAGCCAGCGCGTAATCGTCACTTCCTGCACGCCATCGCCAAGGTGGGGGAGTTTTTGAATTGCCATGTTTTTTATGCTTTGACAAAGTGACAAGGATGACAAGGATGACAGGGGTGACAAGGGTGAAAGGAATGCATCATCCCTGTCATCCCTGTCATCCTTGTCACCCTTGTCATATTTTCAAAAGCTGCGCCGTCGCGGTTTTTACTTTTTCCAGCGTGGGGATTACGCCAGCCATGAGATGCTGGCTGAATGGCACCAGCGTTTGCGGGGCGGCCACGCGCTCAATGGGCGCGTCCAGATCAAAAAAGGCTTCCTTCGCCAGCGTGGCCGCAATTTCTGCGCCCATGCCGCCAAACTCAATATCCTCATGCACGATGAGGCACTTGCCCGTTTTGCGCACGCTCTCCAGCACGGCGGGTTTATCCCACGGCACAATTGTGCGCAGGTCAATAATCTCAATTGATTCGCCAATTTCGCGCGCGGCGGTTTCCACCAGCTCCAGCATCGCGCCCCAGGCGACGACCGTGAGCGCATCGCCCGGCTGCACGATGCGGGCGCGGCCAAATGGCAACGTGTATTCATCACCTGGGTAGGGCCGCCGCGCCCAGGCCGCGTCATACAAATAGCGGTGCTCAAAAAAGATCACCGGGTCGTTGCCGCGCAGGGCGGTGCGCAGCAAGCCCACCGCGTCCTCGGCGTTGGATGGAAACGCGATTTGCCAACCCACCGCGTGGGCATAGGCCATCTCGTTGGTCATGCTGTGCCACGGGTCGCCCAGCTTGCGAAAACCGCCCGGCATGCGCACCACCATTGGCGCGGCCACATTGCCATTGCTCCGCCAGCGGATGGTGCCGGTGTTCATCAAATGCTCGTGCGCTGGGTCGGCGTATTTGCGAAATTGAATTTCTGGCACGGGCATGAGACCCGCCGTCGCCATGCCCACTGCGCGGCCAATGATGCCTTCCTCGTTCAAGCTGGTATCAAACACGCGCATATCCCCGTGTTTGTTCATCAACCCCAGCGTGGCGGCGTGCACCCCGCCTTTTGCGCCCACATCTTCGCCAAATATCACCAGGCGCTCGTTCACGCCCAATTCCACATCCAGCGTGCGGCGTATCGCGTCAATAAAGTTCAAGCGCCGCTCATCGGTTACATGCGGGGTGTCTGTGCCTTTGGGGAGGGATATCCCATCTGCCGCCAGCCCGCCCACCACCTGCGTTTTGTGCGGGTCAGAAAAAACAAAGCGCGTCACTTCGTCTCGGTTGGGCAGCGGATGATTTTCCGCGGCGCGGCGGCCATCGGCCACCGCTTGTTTGGCCTCGGCCAGCAGGCCATCCCACTGGGTTTGGGTCATGCGGGCGGGCACCAAAAAATCTTTCACGCGGGGGATGGGGTCACGCGCCCACTCGGCGGCAATTTCTTCCTTTGTTTTGTAGGCTTGCACATCCATGCTGCTGTGCCCGCTTAGCCGTGGCACGCTGAGGCGGAGCAGGGCAGGCCCTTCCCAGCGGCGGACGTGTTCCACGGCTTCGTTCACCAGCGCGGGTGTTTCGCGCGGGTCGGTCCCATCACCATCCAAAATATGCAAATTGGCGTAGCTGGCGAGGTTTTGCGCCACGTTGCCGCCGGGGTATTGCTCGTTGTGCCGCACCGAGATGGCGTAACCGTTGTCTTCGATGACGAACAAAACGGGCAGGCGGTGCGCGGTGGCAATGTTCAAACCTGCCCAGAAGCCGTTGCTGGCCACGGCGCCATCGCCGCCAAAAACAGCGACAATGCAACCCTCAGCAACGGCTTCGTGCAGGTGGCGGGCGCGGTATACCAAAGCCTGCGCGGCCCCCGCCGCCGGAGAAAATTGCGCGCCAATATCGCCAGCCATCGGCAAAAACAGCGGCGCGGCTTTGTGCGGGATCATGGAAATCACGCCCACATCGCGCCCGCCGCTCCAACTTCCGCTGAGCGCCATGCCGTTGGTGAACAGTTCCTCAACCGATGAGCCGATGCCCAGCACAAATGGGCGCTGGCGGTAATAAATTGCGGCGGCATCGTGGGTGCGGGTGAGCAATTGCGCCATCACGCTTTGCCCCAGCTCGTGCCCGCGCGCGCTGAATTGATATTTGACCTTGCCTTGCGGGGTTAGCTCCTGCTCCTCCAACTCGTCCATCATGCGCGAGATGAGCATGTTTCGCGCCACACGTTCCCAGTCTAGCTCTGGCGGGGAAGCAAGTTGCATGTCATGAAAGCCGGTTGTTTTTGTTTTTAGGCCGTTGACTGGCGCGTGTGTGTGCATGTGCTTCCCTTTCTCGTGCTAAGCCCCAAGCGCCACGTGCTAAGTTGTCCACGCAACACGTGGCGCTCAGGGCTTAACCGTTTGGTATTGGTATTGACCCGTGAATTTTTACGTCGTTCACAGAAACGCTGGTGTGTGTTCGCGCCACGCCAGCCATGCGGTTCAGGTTCTCGGTGAGGAAACGATCAAGGTCGCGGTGGGTGTGCACCATCACTTTCATGATGCAGTCATATTCGCCAGTTACTTTGTAGCATTCCACCACCTCTGGCATGGCGCGAATTTTGTCCAGAAATTCGCCCAGCGTATCCAGCACGTTTTCCTTAAAACTGATTTGGATAAAGCAGGTGAAATCGTAGCCCAGCTTTTCCGGGTCCAGCACGGCGGTGTAGCTTGCAATGTATTTTTGGGCTTCCAGCGCGCGCAGGCGGGCATGGGTGGCTGCGGGCGACAAGGCGATGCGTTGAGCAAGTTCTGTAATGCTCATTCGCCCGTCCTCCTGCAAAAGTCGCAACATCGTTCGATCCACATCGTCCAAGTTCCTATCTGGTGAAAACTTTATCATTAAAATCTCCGAAACTAAACCTAAATTAGCTAAAAGCGCAAATTTGCGAGAAAAATTACGGAATTAAGCGTATGGTACAACTTTATTCAGCTTGTGAAATTTGTCAATGGGGCGCGGTGAAGGATTTACGGTAATCCGCTGAAAGAATGATGAGAAAGGCGAAAAAAAGGCAGCGCGGGTTTGCCTGTGGCGCAACACGAGGATATGTTATATCTTTACCGGAGCGGTTAATTGGAGAATGAAATAAACTTATCAGGTTTGCGTAGAAAAAAAACAAACCGCCATTTGTTGGCCGACCACTCCTTCTTTGCCAAAGCAAAAGGCGCAGTGGCAAAATAGAGGCTTGCAAAACAAGAAATAAAAATCTCTCGCAAAGCCGCAAAACCGCTAGAAATTTTTGCGCGGGCGCATCTTTGCGAAAGAAAGGTAAAACGGAGAGCAAAAGATGACAACCGAACTGACCCAACTGCCCGAATGGCGGGCGTTGCAAACGCACTACGCCAGCATAAAACCCATCCACCTGCGCCAGATGTTTGCGCAAGACCCGCGCCGCGCAGAGGCGCTTACGCAAGAGGCGCTGGGCCTGCGCTACGACTTTTCTAAGCAGCGCATTACCGCAGAAACGATGGGTTTGCTGATTGCGCTGGCCGAGGCGCGCAACCTGCGCGGAAAGATTGACGCGATGTTCCGCGGCGACAAAATTAACACCACCGAGAACCGCGCCGTGCTGCATGTGGCTCTGCGCGCGCCAGCCAGCCAAAAAATTCTGGTGGATGGGGTCAATGTCGTCCCCGGCGTGCACGAAGTTCTGGACGCGATGACCGCATTTGCCGAACAGGTGCGCGGGGGCAAGTGGCTGGGCTTCACCGGAAAACCCATCCGCAATGTGGTGAACATTGGCATTGGCGGCTCTGACTTGGGGCCGGTGATGGCCTACGAGGCGCTGCGCCATTACGCGACGCGAGACCTCACCTTTCGGTTTGTCTCTAACGTGGATGGCACCGATTTTGCGGAGGCCACCCGCGATCTTGACCCGGAAGAAACGCTGTTCGTGGTCTCATCCAAAACATTTACCACCCAGGAAACCATGACCAACGCCGCCAGCGCGCGGGCATGGGCGTTGGCAAAATTGCAAGACCCCAAAGCAGTGGCGCGGCATTTTGTGGCTGTCTCTACCAACGCCGAAGAGGTGAGCAAGTTTGGCATTGACACGGCCAACATGTTTGGTTTTTGGGATTGGGTTGGCGGGCGCTACTCGATGGATTCGGCCATTGGCCTCTCCACCATGATCGCCATCGGCCCGGAGAATTTCCGCGCCATGCTGAGCGGCTTTCACGCGATGGACGAGCATTTTCGCACCACGCCATTTGAACAAAACCTGCCCGTGCTGATGGGGCTTTTGGCGGTTTGGTATGCCGACTTTTTTGGCGCGGAAACCATCGCAGTGTTGCCCTATGACCAATACCTAAAACGCTTCCCTGCGTATTTGCAGCAACTCACGATGGAGAGCAACGGCAAGAGCGTGACGCTGGAAGGCAAGCATGTGAACTACGCCACGAGCGCCATCTATTGGGGCGAGCCGGGCACAAACGGCCAGCACTCGTTTTACCAGCTTATTCATCAGGGCACGCGGCTCATCCCGTGCGATTTCATCGGCTTCGCCAAGTCGCTCAACCCCAACGGGCCTCATCACGATTTGTTGACTGCCAACCTGTTAGCACAAAGCGAGGCGCTGGCCATGGGCAAAACAGCGGATGAAGTTCGGGCGGAGGGAACGCCGGAGTGGCTGGTGCCGCATCGGGTGTTCGAGGGCAACCGCCCTTCGTCCACCATCATGGCCGAGCAGCTTACGCCAGAGATTTTGGGCAAGCTGATCGCGCTCTACGAGCACAACGTGTTTGTTCAGGGCGTGGTCTGGGACATTAACCCGTTTGACCAGTGGGGCGTGGAGCTGGGCAAGGCGCTGGCAAAGAAGATTAGCGCAGAGCTGACCGCGAAGGACGAGCCTGCGCTCAAGCACGATGGCTCTACCAACGCGCTGGTGAAGTGGTATAGAAGTAGACGATAGACCATTGACGATGGACGATGCCAGATCGTCTATGGTCTATCGTCCATCGTCTGGTTAACCAATTGCGTTCTCCGGCCTCTGCCCCATCACCCCGGCAATGCAATTTTGGGCGGCCATGACCGACATTTTTTCGCGGGTGACCACGCTGGCACTGCCCAGGTGCGGCACAATCAGCACGTTATCCAACTGGTAGAGGGGATGCGCCGCGGGCAATGGCTCTGGGTCGGTCACATCTAGAGCGGCGGCAAAAATTTTCTTCTCGCGCATGGCTTGGGTGAGGGCATCTGTGTCCACCGCGCCGCCCCGCGCCATGTTGATCAGCGTTGAGGTCGGCTTCATCATTGCCAGCGCGTTGGCATCAATAAAATGGCGCACGGCTGGCGAATACGCCATGATGAGCATGAGGAAATCGCTCTGTTTGAGCAGCTCTTCCTTGCTCACATACTCCGCGCCCAGCTCGCGCTCGGCGGCTTCGTTGCGGTTGCGGTTGTGATAGATGACCCGCATGTTAAAGCCCTTGCCGCGCCGGGCGATGGCCGCCCCAATACGCCCCATCCCAGCAATGCCCAGCGTTGCGCCGTGAATATCCTGCCCCAGCAGGGTGGTCATGCCCCAGGTTTTCCAGTGGCCGTTCTTGGCGTAATCGCGGCCCTCTGGCAAGCGCCGCGCGGCGGCCATGAGCAGGGCAAAGCCCAAATCGGCGGTGGTCTCGGTGAGGACGCCCGGCAGGTTTGTGACCCAGATGCCGCGCTGTTTGGCGGCGGCCAGGTCTATGTTGTCATACCCGGCGGCCACATTGCAAATGACCTTGAGGCCGGGCGCGGCGTCCATCACCTCGGCGTCAATCCGGTCGGTGAGCAGCGACACGATGCCCTGCGCGTCTTTCACGCGCGCCAGCAGCTCCGGGCGCGGGGCGGGCAGCTCGCCCGGCCACACCTCAATTTGGCAATGCTCTTTTAGCAGGTTCAACCCCGCCTCTGGCAAAACACGGGTGACAAATACGTTTGGTTTGGTCATGATGATTTCTTTGTGTTTACAAGCCTCGCTCGCAATTCAATTCTATCGGCTTTGCCAATGCGTGTGACCGGAATATCTGCTTCCAGCACAACCCGCGCGGGCACCTTGTAATTGGCCAGTTGCGCCCGGCACACGGCCAGCACGTTGTCCACATCAATCGTCTCGCCCTCGCGGGGCTGCAAAACCAGCCACACGGCCTCGCCCTTCACAGCATCTGGCGCGCCAATGGCGACCGCCTGCGCCACGCCGGGCAGCTGCGCCACAAGCTCCTCAATTTCGTTGGGGATGACGGTGTAGCCGCCCACACGAATAATTTGCTTCTTTCGCCCGCGAATCCACAACCCGCCGCGCTCATCCAACAGGCCAAGATCGCCGGTGCGGCACCAGCCATCCGCCGTAAAACCCGCGGCGTCTTCGGCGGGCATGTTGTAATACCCGCCAATCGTGAGCGGGCCTTTCACCACCACCTCGCCAATTTGCCCGGTCTGGGCGATGGCATCCTCATCGTTCACAATCCGCACTTCCTGCCCGGCAATGGGGCGGCCCACGTAGCCATCGGCCAAAAGAGCAAAATCGTCATTGAGATCGGTAAAGGTCACTTCTGCGCCGGCCTCGGTGCTGCCATAGCCGTTCAAAATGTGGTGGCAAATGCGGCGGCGGATGCCATCCAGCAACTCGCGGCCCACCTTCTCGCCAGACATCACCGCCAGCTTGACGCACGAGAGATCATACGCGCCGAGGTCGGGCAGGGAGAGGGTCATGGCGAACATGGTGGGCACGCCCAGCATGATTGGGATGCGCTCGCGGGCCGTGACCTCCAGCATTTTGTTGGGGCTCCAACTCTCGCGCATAAACAGTTCCCATCCCGCCAAAAGCGCAGAACCAATGACCTCTAGCGTGCCGCCCACATGGCTGGGTGGCAGCGCGGCAAACGTTTTGACCCGCCCGGTCACGCCGTTGGCCGCCAGCGCATTTTGCAAAATCTCGGCCTCGCAAAACATCAACTCGGTGCAATTGCGGTGCGAAAGCAGCGCTGCTTTTGGCGCGCCGGTTGTGCCGCCGGTAAAAATGATGAGCGCGCCATCATCCAAAGCCAGTTGCGCGGCGCGCTGGGCAAGGGCAGGGGTGTTTATTTTTGCATTCGCAATTGTGTTTTGTAGCGAGGTGTTTTCGGCGGGCGCGTTTGTCATCCACCAAATAGCGTTTGGCGCGTGCTGGGCCAGTGTTGGCGCAAGCTCAAACCCGCCGGTTGCGCTGGGCGAAATAATTATTTTTGGCGCGATGTGCGGGATGAGCCGCGCGTAGTCTGCCGCGCGGTAACGCACATCCATTGGGGCCACAATGGCCCCCACGCGGTTGGCCGCAACCCAGGAGATGACGTATTCGGCGCAACTGCCCAGAATCGTCATCACCACATCGCCTTTTTGCAAACCCTGCTCCAGCATGGCGCAGGCCAGCCGGTTGATTTGCTCGCGCAGCTCGCCTGCCGTGTAGTCCTTCCCGCCGGAGTGAAGCGTTACAAAATCCGGTGCTTCATCGGCCCAGTATTCAATGTATTGATAAAGATGGTTGTAGTGAGGGAGCATGTTAAGGCAAGCGCCGGGCGCTGAAGAATATCTATTTCCCGGTGAAATTTGGTTCGCGTTTTTCCACAAACGCCTGCACGCCCTCGCGCAAATCCTCGCTCAGCAAGCACGTCATCATGCCGTCCACTTCCATCTGCATCACGGCCTCAAGGTCAAGGTCGTGGCTGCGCAAAAGCGTTTGTTTGATGAGCTTGAGCGAGAGCGGTGAGTTCTTGCTTAATTTTTGCGCCATGTTCTGCGCGGCTGGCATCAGTTCATCGGCGCGGCACACCTGCGTTACCAAACCCATCTCCCGCGCGGGTTCGGCCTTGAGTTTGTCCGCGCTCATCATCAGGTGCGCGGCGCGGGCGTGGCCAATCATGCGCGGCAGCAAATACATCACGCCGTTGGTTTGGAACAACCCACGTTTGGCTTCGGCGAACATGAAGTAGGCATCCTCGCTGGCGATGCGCAGGTCGCAGGCGATGGCGATTTCTGCGCCCGCGCCCACCGCCGCGCCCTGAATGGCGGCGATGACCGGCTTGGGTATGCGCAAAATTTTGCGGGTGATGGCTTGAAATTCTTCCAAGTGTTCGCGGGTTTGGCGCAAAGAAATGTTTTTGTCAAACAGTTGCGCCGCTTCGGCCAGGTCGTCGCCTGCGCAAAAGGCGCGCCCCGCGCCGCTCAAAATGATGGCGCGGATGCTGGCATCGTTGGCCGCCTCATCCAACGCGGCAGAGATGCCGCGCAACATGTCGCGGGTCAGCGCGTTTAGCACATCCGGGCGGTTCAGGCGAATGTGGGCGATGCCATCTTGTGTGTGGAATTGAATGAAGGGTGAAGACATTGCGATACGACTTGTTTTTTGCAGGCAAGTTTGTAATGGCCAGAAATTTATGGGTAAATAGACCTCACAGGTCTCGCAGACCCGTGAGGTCTTGTATGTTTGCGCCGCGCCTTACAACCGCGACTCCAACTCGTTTAGCATTTCTTCTGCGGCCTGCCGCCCAACCCCGCCCGGAATGTTGCGAATGGCGACAAAATGCGCCGGGTCCAGCGCGCGTTGAACAAACGCGTCATCCATCTCAACGGCGGGCAAGCCAGCCTGGGCAAACGCGTCGCGCACCATCTGCGCGGTCACTTGATCGGGCGAGATGCCATCCGCAATGGCCCGCCGCACCACCAGCGCCACCACCTTGTGCGCCGAGCGGAACGGCATTCCTTTTTCGCGGGCCAGCGAATCGGCCAGCTCGGTGGCGGTGGTGAACCCCAGCGCGGCGCGGGCGGCCAGCCGTTCGCGATGCACCACCAGCGTCTCAATTGTGGCGGTGAGCAATTGCAGGCAATCGCGCGTTGTCTGGCACATTTTGAACAGCGGCGCGTGCATTTCATCCTCAAGGTCTTGCGTGTCGCCATAAAACACGTTGTGCGCCTGAGTAAACAGCGTGGCCGCGCCGCCATACACATTCGCCAGCCGCGCCCGGATGTGCTCCAGCACAACCGGGTTGCGTTTTTGCGGCATGATGGAGCTGATTTGGATAAAACTGTCATCCACTGTCAGGCCGCCCACTTCCTGGGTCGCCATAATCAACAGGTCGTGACAAAAACGGGTGAGGTTGCTGGCCATGATTTGCAACGCGCTGGCGGTTTGCAAATAGTGATCTGCCGCGCCAATGCTATCGTGCGCGTTCAACACCAGCCCTTCAAAATCCAGTTCGCGCGCCAAAAAATAGCGGTCGATGGGAAACCCGGTGGTGGTGAAAGCCGCCGCGCCAAGCGGGCTTTTGTTGGTCACGGTTAACGCCTCTTGCATCCGGGTTGTGTCGCGCTCCAGGCCGCTGGCAACCGCCATCAGGTAATGGGCAAAGATGGTGGGCTGGGCGGGCTGGGTATGGGTGTGCCCCGGCATCAGCGTGTCCAAGTGCGCCCGCGCCTGAGTCAATATGGCCCGCCGCAGCGCAACCTGGTCACTCATGATCTCAAGCTGTAACTCGCGCAAGGCCATCCGCCCCAACGCCGCGCCCAGATCGTTGCGGCTGCGCGCCAGTTGCAAATTGCCGCCGCACTCCGCGCCCGCCAATTCAATCACCTTGCCCTCCACCGCGAAAAATAAATCCTCGGTGGGCGGCTGGTAGGGAAAGGCTTCTATGCCCATTTCTTCAACCTCATCCAGCGCCTGCAAAATTTTTTGGGCGCACTCTGGCTGAATAATTTCCTGACGCGCCAACATGCGCACATGGGCGCGGTTGGCGGCCAGCATTGGGCCAAACAGATAACGCGAGGCGTCATCGTAGGCGGGTTCAAGCACAATTTGGCGGTAAAGGGGATGTGGAAACATATTTGAATGTAGAACGCAGAATGCAGAAATTTTCATTCTGCATTCTTTTACGATTTCATGCCAGTGAGCGCAACGCCCTGGATGATTTGTTTTTGCATGAACAGGAACACAATGAGCAGCGGCACGGTAGAAAGTGTTGCGCCGGTCATGATGAGATGCCAGTCGCTGCCCGCCTCGCCGCTGAAGAACGATAAGCCGACCGGCAGCGTCATGGTGATGCGTTTGCTGGTCACGATCAGCGGCCACAAAAAGGCGTTCCAGTTGCCAAGAAAGTTAAAAATGCTGATGGCCGCCACGGCTGGCTTGACCAGCGGCCAGGCGATGCGCGTAAAAATGCCAAACTCATTCATCCCGTCAATCCGCGCCGCGTCCAGCAATTCATCCGGCACGCCATAAAACGATTGGCGCATCATAAACACGCCGGTGGCGGTGATGAGGCCCGGAAAGACGATGCCCAGCAGGGTGTCTTGCAGTTTTGCGCCGGTCGCCATGATGAACCACGGGATGACCAGCATCTCGGTGGGCACCATCAGCGAGGCGAGAATGAGCAAAAAGAAAACCCGTTTGAGCGGAAAATTGAATTTGGCGAACACATAGCCAGCCAGGCTGTCAAAAAAAGCCACGCTGATGGTGCTTGCCGCGGCGGCCAGCAAACTGTTCACATACCAGGTGGGGAACAGCGTGCGCGTGAGCACGGTTTGATAATTTTCCAGCGTGGGGTTGGCCGGGAAAAATTGCGGCTTCAAAATTTCGCTGGCGGTTTTCATGGATGTGGCGATCATCCAGAAAAACGGCACCAACATGCCAATAGCCCCAATGGACAGCAAGATATACGCCATCACATTCGCCATCTTTGGGCGCGGGCGCGCGGGGGCGGGCGCGTTATGCGCGAGGTCGGTTGCGATTGTTGCCATCAGTATTCAAACCTCCGCTGCAAGAATTTCATCTGCACCAGCGTAATCAGCATGATGACAAAGAAAAGGACAACTGTGAGCGCGGCGGCATAGCCCATGTTTTGACTGCCAAACCCCTCGCGATAAACCCGCAGCACAACGGTGGTGGTGCTGTTCAGCGGGCCGCCATCGCCTTGCCGCGTCAGGTTGATCACCTCGGTGAACATGCGCAAAAACGCGATTGTTTGCAGCACCGCCAAATAAACAATGGTGGGGTTTAGCAGCGGCACGGTGATGTGACGAAAAATATCCCAGCGGCTCGCGCCGTCCACCCGCGCGGCCTCATAAAACGTTTCTGGGATGGCTTGCAGACCAGCCAAAAAAATGATGATGGCGAAGCCCAGCCCCTGCCACACCACCACCGCCGTCACGCTTGGCAGCGACTGGTTGATGTCGAGCAGGAATCGCTGCGAGGGCAGCCCAAACAACCCCAAAACCAAATTGAGAAATCCGAAATCGGGCATGTATAACGCGCGCCACACCCACGCCACCGCCACCGCGCTGGTGACAAACGGGATGAAGTAGATCACCCGGAAAATGGTGCGGAAACGGGTGATGGAATTGAGCAGGAGCGCGATCCCCAGCGCCAGCACAAGCTGGATGGGCGTGCCAATGAGCACATACTTGAACGTGTTTTCAAACGCTTTGCGGGTGGGATGGGTTGGATCGCCGATATCTTTAAAGACCTTGGCGAAGTTTTCCAAACCCACATACGGCTTCACTTCTGCCAGCGGGTTAAATGCGCGCAGGCTCACATCAAATGAGAAAAGCGTTGGCGCAAACCGAATGAACAGGAAGAAAGCCAGCGGGATGAGCAGAAAGGCATACGCCCAGATCACGCGGCGGGTGTTGAGAGACATTGTGTTTTTAAGCGCCCGGAGCGCGGCCCAACAAGTTGGGCAAACCGCTCCGGGCGCTGGTGGCAAACTACTTGTTCTTCGCCCAGAACTCATCGTATAGAGCCTGGTCTTTTTTAACCGCGTCGGCCAGCGCCGCGCACGGCTCGGCGTTTTGCAGCCGGACGGCGTCGAAGGCGTCAATCAGGTTCTTGCGCTGCTTGGTCTCATCTACAAAGAAGGTGGCGTAGCTGTAGCCCATGGCTTTGGCAAACGCGCCCAGTTTGGGGTCGCTTTGCAGGGTTGGGTCTGCGGCGGCGGTGAGCTGCGCGGGCAGCTCGCCGGTGGTCTTTACCCACAACGTGCCAGCGGCCGGCGAGGTGATGAACTTGAGGAACTTGACCGCAGCCTCAAGCCGCCTGGGGTCGGCGGCGCCTTTCTTGGTGATGCCATGTGTCCAGAATGAGCCGAAGTTGGCGTTAATGCCATCTTTGGTGGGCAGGGTGGCCACGCCAAAGTTCAGGTCTTTGGCCTTGGCGAGGGCGCCCAGACGGAAGGAGCCATCAATGTGCAAGGCCAGCTTGCCGTTGGTGAAGGCGGTCGTCGCGCCATCAAACAGGTCGTTGCTGCCGGTCTTGTAGTCGGTCTCAAACTTTGTCAGCCATTTCCAGGCATTGCAGGCGGTGGCGCTGCCATAATTCAACGTCTTGTTGTCTGCGCTGAAGGGAATCTGGCCGAACTGGCGGGTCAGGATTTCGCGGAACCACTGGTGGGCCTGGCCGTTCATCTCTACCGCAAAGCCTTCCTGGGTGATCTTGCCGCCCTCGGTCTTGGTCAGCTTTTTGGCGTAATCCACAAACTCGTCCAAAGTGGCGGGTGGCTTTTCGGGGTCAAGACCGGCGGCTTTGAACATGTCTTTGTTCCAGAACAGCGCCAGCGAGCGCACAGCGGTGGGCAGCGCCCAATACTTGCCCTGAAATTTTGTGCCCTGCACCATGGAGGTGAAGTTCTTCTCAATGTCGGCGGGCGGGAAGTCTTTTTCTGGCAGCGGCACCAGGTAACCGGCGTTTACCCAGCTTGGCACCCAGCCGTTGAACATGGTCGCCACATCTGGCCCAACGCCAGCGGGCGCAGAGGCGGCAATCTTGTCCAGGAAGTTGTCATATGGAATCTCGGAGTTGTGCACAACTTTAATTCCGGGGTTCTGCGCCTCGAACTGCTTGATCAGCTCGTTCATGGCGTCTATGCGCGCCTGAAAGTTGTATTGCCAATATTCAATGGTCACCACATCGCCAGCGGCAGGCGCGGCGGTGGCGGCGGGTTTGGGGGCATCTGTGGCTTTGGCGGCGGGCGCAGCGGTTGGCGCGGCGGGCGCCCCTCCACACGCAGATGCCACAAACAGGCTGGCGAGGGCCATTAGACCAATTTTGCGAAATTTCATCTCTTTTCTCCTTTTTGTGTAAAAACCATCCTAAAAAGTGTGATGCGATGCGCCCGTTGAGCGGAGTGGAACATCTCGCGCTCATGGTGACAGGCTTGCGTTTATTTTTTTAGGATGACTTTTAAGAAAACCGGTGTGAGTTGCGAACGCACAAGCCAGACGGGGCTTGCGCAAATTGCCCTTTAAACATGCGAACCTGAATTTAGCATCCAATTTTAGATTTTTAGCAGGCGTTTTGCGTTGCCGCCAAAGATGGCTTCCAATGTGCTGTGCGGCACGTTCATCTCGCACAGGTCGCGCCACTGGTCTTGCAGGTAGCGGTATGAAAACCCGCGCGGGAACCAGCTTGAATCTGTGCCGAACAAAATGCGGCTCGGCCCAATCGTTTCCAGATACTTGCGAAACAAGCCCTTCACCGTCTCATCACCCTGCACCCACTTGACCCACTGGTTGCTGCCGCTGGTGTCTATGCACACATTGCCGCACGCCCAGCACAGCATAAGCGCATCGGTGATGTAGCCGCAGCCAAAGTGCGGCACCACAAACGTGACATCTGGGAAGAGTTTTGCCACATCGTGCAGCGCCATTGGGTTCATGTTGATGTGGTTGGCGATGCCGCCGCCGCTGCCCAAAATGCCAAAGTGAATCAGCACGGGTATTTCCAGTTGGGCGCACATTTCCCAAAATGGGTAAAGCGCCGGGTCGGTGATGGGGCGGCTGAGCCACGGGCCGATGGTTTTGAAGGCGCGGAAGCCGTATTGCTTTACGCAACGCTCCAGCTCGGCGGGGGCATCGGGCGCAAACGGATCATGGTGCGCCATGCCGATAAAACGGTCGGGATACATGGCGCACACTTTGCCCAGCGTGTCGTTGCCCATGCCGGTGACCCACACAATTTTGCTTATGCCGTATTTATCCAGCTCGGCCACCCAGCGGTGCGCCAGTTGTTCTGGGGTTTGCGGCTCGCGTTCTGGCACTGGCATATCCCACGCCTCGCGCCAATCGCGGTTGTAATTCATGGAGAATTCACGGGCGATCTTTTGGCGTTTTTCGCTCAAGTTGGCGTAGGCGGGTGCGTGATTCTTAAGCCAGTCGGGCATGATTTGCCCAAAGTGAGAATGAAAGTCAATGACTTCTAACTCGTGGAACATGTAAGAAGTATAGAACAGATAACGCAAAATGCAAAGCGCAAAATAAAAGACGCAAATTTGTTCATCTTTTGCTTTGTGTTCTAAATTTTTGTTTCAGCGCATCGCCCATGGTTTTTTGCAAGATGGGATGGCCGATCTGGCGCAACGCGTGGCGCTAGCTGAAATTTCCCTCAAAACGCCGCTTTGCAACGGGTCACCCGGCAATAGCCTGCGGTAGAGTTAGCGCCTGCCTATTCTGGCGGGCAGATGTAACGTTTGCCAGATAAAATCATCATACAAGATACACACGAGACTGGTTGGTGGCCTTAATCGGCGACCAATAACAAATAACTAATAACCAATAAAAAAGGTAAAACCATGGCAAAACCATTTGAAGTAAAAGACGATACGTTTGCAAAGGATGTGGAAGGCTCCAAGGGGCTGGTGTTGGTGGATTTTTGGGCCACCTGGTGCGGCCCGTGCCGCATGATCGCCCCCGTGTTGGAGCAGGTGGCCGATGAGAATGATGGCAAGCTGCGCATTGGCAAGCTGGATGTGGATCACAACGGCCAGACCGCGATGAAGTTTGGCGTGCAAAGCATCCCCACCATGATCCTGTTCAAAGATGGCAAGGCGATTGAGCGACTGGTGGGTTACATGCCCAAAGAGCGCCTGATGGCCCGCATCAAGCCCCATCTGAACTAAGCACAAAAACTTTCAGAATTCTAAATTCGGAATTCAGAATTCTTACTTTCTAACATGGCAGAAAAACAACACACTTCCATGAAGTGGCGCGAACGCATGACGTTTGACGGCACAACAACCGATGGACACATCGTGACGGTGGACGCGGCGGCTGGGCACGGTGGCGATGGCCGCGGGCCAAAGCCAATTGAGCTGCTGCTCACCGCGCTGGCGGGCTGCACCGGCATGGATGTCATCTCGGTTTTGCAAAAAAAGCGCGAGCCGGTGGAAGGTCTGGAGGTGTTCGTGGAGGGCCAGCGCGCCACCGATCACCCCATGATTTACACCGACATTGAGATTGTGTATCGCGTAACGGGCAACGTAAACCCGGCTTCGCTGGAGCGGGCGATTGAACTTTCGCGCACAAAGTATTGCGGCGTGCAGGCCATGCTGGGCAAGGCCGCAAATATCACCGACCGCTACGAGATTCTCCCTTCGGCACAAAGCTGATTGCAGATTGCAGGGCCAAACGCGGGGCGCAGAATTTTTTTGCGCCCCGCGTTTTTATTTTTCACCGGGTAGAGACGCAAAATCGTGCATCTCTACTGCGTTATCGCGCAAATCGTAACGGCGCAAAATGTTGCGCCGCTGTCATTCGCATAACGCATATACTTGACGCATTGAAAACGACGAGCCTGATGGCTGACGCGGCAAAGGTTGTTTGGCTTATGCGCCGCCGGGTGGGTATCATTGGGCAACACGGAGAAACAGATGAACAAAAAACAAATCGCGCTGGTGCAAAGCACGTTCAAACAACTTGAACCCATTGCCACCGATACCGGCGAACTGCTATATCAAAAACTGTTCGAGATTGATCCTTCCCTCAAGCCGCTGTTCAAAAGCGATATCAAAAATCAGGCGCAAATGCTGATGACCGCGATTGGTTTGGCGGTGAAGGGCCTGGACAACCCGGAAAGCGTGGAGAAAGCCGTGAAGCCGCTTGGGAAGCGCCACACCGGCTACGGCGTTGCGCCAAAAGATTACAACGCTTTTAGCGCCGCCCTGCTTTGGGCGTTGGAGCAATCGCTGGGCGATTCGTTTACCGAAGAAGCGAAGGACGCCTGGGTTGAAGCATTTGGCGCGCTTGCCAAACAGATGAAAACCGCGACCAAGTAAAAAAAACGAGCAGGTCTGATCGCGCCCCAACAACTTGGCGCGGCGATCAGACCTCATCTATTCCGAGTAATTTGTTAAAAGTGTTGATTGAGGCCGCTTCCTGCTCAAAAATACGTTTTTGCCAGATTTTTTGCATAACTTCGTCCGGATATATCTGCGTTCCACCGGCAACGTCGACATAACCCGCAAGCGGGTTTTCTAAACGACTAGTCGCCGGATTTATCCGGTGGCGGCAACCAGCGCACATCGCGTCAGAGTGAATTACTCGGAATGGATAGGTCAGACCTGCCAACTTGTGCGCCCCACTTTTTGCAACTCAGTTGGCGCGTTCTGTTTCGCCGCTCCCCACACCGCGGGTCGCAATCATCCAAATGATTGCAAAAATGAACATGAGACCCACGCCGGTGAACACGGCAAACTCTGGGTAAGCCAGCGTTGCCACCGCGCCCAGCAACAAATTAGAAAATGAGTTGATAAGCTGGATGATGACGCCATCCAGCGCCAGCACACGACCGCGCAATTCATCGGGGGTGCTGCGCTGCACGGCGATGCTGCTGAAGGTCCACAAAGACGCGCCGCCAACGTGACCAATCAGCACGCCCAGCACACCCAGCAGCGGCGTGGTGCTAAGCCCAAACAAAAAGTAACCGCCCCCCGCGACCAAAAGCGCCACGCGCAAAATTTTCATCATTCGCGCGTTGGTCAGGTTGGTCATGAGCGAGGTGATGAGAAACGGCCCAATAAACGCGCCCACGCCGCGCCCCGCGTAAAGCCAGCTTGTGCCAATATCGCCCACTTTGTAAATGTAGAGCGCATACACGCCATACAGCCCCACCGCCCCCAGCGCAAACCCCCAGGGCGCCTTGGCCAGCACAAATGAGCGCACCGTTTTGTTGACCTTGAGGTAGCGAAACCCCTCGGTCAGGGCGCGGATGGCCCCGCTGCCAGACAGCGAACGGCGGCCTTCTGAGGCGTGAAAATTTCCTTTTACCCGCCAAATAAAAAAGGCCGCCCACAAAAATGATACGGAATTGAGAATGAAAGAGGCAGACCGGCCCAAAACCTGCGCCGCCACGCCGCCCACCATGGCCCCAACAAACAACATGCTGGCAAACGTGCTTTGGCCGAGGGCGTTGGCAATGGGCAACTCTTCTTTGCTCACAAGATTTGGCAGCGCCGCAGAAAACGCCGGCTGAAAGAACGACGCGCCAATGGACAAGCCAATCGTGGCCGCATACGCCATCCACACCTGTTCTGGCGAGCGCACAAACAAATACACCAGCGCGATGGCCGCCTGGGCCAGACAAGTGAACACCATGATCTTTTTGCGGTCAAAATGATCGGCAATCACCCCGCTGATGAACAACCCGGCCAGCGCGGCGGGCAAAATTTGAGTGACGATGAGCAGGCTGGTGCTGCCCGGCACTTTTGTCAAATCTAGCAGCAACCCCAGCACGGCCACCGTGTTAAACCAATCGCCCAACTGAGAGACCATCTGGCCGATCCAAATGTTGCGCATGTTGGCGTTGCGCGATAACAAAACACGATACCCCGCAAACCCGCGCGGCAGTGGCAGAGAATCAGCAGATGAGGACATGCGGCAATTGTAAATCTGACAAGATGACGGGGCGGTTCAAGCCGCCGCGTCACCTTGTCATTCTCACGGGCCAGCGCTTGCCAGCGCAAAGTTATCCGCATCCAGCCAGGTTTGCGCCACCCGCTGAATATCGGCCTGAGTGATGGCGTTCACCGCATCGGGGTAGCCCAGCAAATAATCCAACCCCAGGTTGTAGCGCACCATGTTCACAATTTGCCCGGCAATGCCCTCGTTGGTTTCCATTGCCAGCGGCAGCGAGCCAATGAAGTAACTTTTGTTATCGGCCAGCTCGCGCGGGGTGACTTTTTTATCTTGAATGCGGCGAATTTCCGCGCGGGCGATCTCAATCACCCGCGCAACCGTGCCCGGGTGCGTGCCCGCGCTCAGCGTCCACGCGCCGCCGGGCACCGGCCCGCCCGCAAAGGACGAGCCGATGGAATACACCAGCCCTTCCTCTTTGCGCACGCTCGCGCCCAGCCGGCCATACATCCCAAATTCACCAAAAATGCTGTTCATAATCACGCACGCCCGCCAATCGGGGTCGTTGCGGGCTGGGCCGGGCAGCCCCATGATGACATTGGCCTGCATTTTGCCCGGCATGGTCACGCGCTTTGTGGGCTGGCCTTGCACTTTGGGGGTGATGGGAAACGCGGCGCGCGTTGGCCGTTCGTTGCGCCATCCGCCCAGAGCCGCCGCAACCCGCTCAAACGCCTCGGCGGCCTTTACCGCGCCAACCACCACCAAAGACATGCCTTGCGGCGAATAAAATTTGCGGTGAAAATCCATCGCGTCTTTGCGGGTGATGGCGCGCACGCTGGCCGTGTAGCCTTCTTCGTCGCGCCGGTAGGGGTGGCCTTCTGGGTAGCACATTTCGTTAAACGCCAGCCCGCACATGGCGCTCGTGCTGTTTTGGCGTTCTTCCAGGGCGCTCAGCCATTCGGCGCGTTCTTTTTCCAGTTGCGCCCTGGGGAAGGTGGGCCGCATCAACATTTCGCCCAGCAGTTCCAGCATCAGCGGCATGTCCTCGCTCAAGCTTTTGGCGTAAAAGCCGCTGGTGTGCATGGCGCTGGAAACACCCACCCCCGCGCCAATGGATTCTGGCAGTTCAAACAATTTCTCGTAGCTGTATTTTTGCGTCCCGCGCGAGAGGCAATCGGCCACAAAGCCAGCCAGCCCAGCCCGTTCCGGGGCTTCATCTCTTGCGCCAACCTGCAAAATCCCGCTCATCACCACCGCCGGGCTGGCAAAATTTTCATACGCATACACCCGTATGCCGTTATCCAGCGTGGTTTGCGCCACATTGCCAGAGTGGGGCAGGGAAGGCATCACAGATTTACGTTTTGGTTTAGTCATATTGAGTTGCGAAGCACGAATTCTGCATTCATGATTGAGAATTCTTGTTGGCGCGATACACCCCCACCGTGGCGTTGTCTCTGGTCAGGTAAAGATTTGCCACGCGGCGCACCTCATCCGGCGTGACACGGCTCAAGTTGTCCACGTATTGCAAAAACCAGTCGTAATCGGCGAACATCTCGGCAAAGCCCATCCAAAACGCGTGCGGTGTCACGCCCTCGGTGGCAAAGGCAAACTGGGCGCGGGTTTGTTTGATTGCTTTGTCCAGCTCGCCCTGGCTCAAGCCCTCTTTTTGCACACGCTCAATCTCGCGCCACAACACCCGCTCGGCGTCCTCAATTTTCTTGCCGCTTTGCGCGCTGGCAAACAGCTCATACAAATAGGGGTCAATCGTGGGTGTCACGCCGCCGCCAATGTCCGAGGCCAGACCTGTATCTACCAGCGCCCGGCTGAGGCGGGAGCTGCGGTTGCTGGTGCCGCCGCCAAAAAACGCCAGCCCGCTCGCGCCGCACAAAACCGAATCCAGCGCGACCAGCGCAAAATAATCTGGGTGAGTGGTGGCGGGCGCATGAAACGCCATCAGCAAATAATCGGTCAGCCCTTCGCCCCGCACGGTAATGCGGCGTTCGCCTTTTTGGGGCGGCTCTGGCGGGGTGGATGGGGCGCTGGCGGGCAGCGGCTTCTTCCGGGCAGATGGCTTTATGCCGCCAAATTCTTTCTCAATCTTGGCCAGCATTTCGCGCGTGTCAAAATCGCCAGCCGCGCACAAAATGGCGTTGTCTGGGGTGTAAAAATGGCGGTAATGCGCGTACAGGTCATCGCGGGTGATGCGCTCCAAATCCGCCTGATGCCCAATCACCATGTGGCCGTATGGGTGAACCCGAAAAGCCGCGGCGGCCACTTCCTCGGCCAGCCGAAAAGTGGGGCTGTTCTCGCCGCCCTGCCGCTCGTTGATGATGACCGTGCGCTCGCTTTTGACCTCTTTCGGGTCGAACTTGCTGTTCGCCATCCGGTCGGCTTCCATTTTTAGCACAAGGTCAATTTGGCTGGATGGAACGGTGGCGTAATACGTCGTGAAGTCAATCCAGGTAAAGGCATTGCGCGAGCCGCCCTCGCGCGAGATCAGGCGATCCTGCTCGTCTTCGCTAAACGCGGGTGTGCCTTTGAACATCATGTGCTCCACCCAGTGCGAAATGCCGGTGATGCCCACATGCTCATTGCGCGAACCCACTTTGTAATAAATCGCAATTGAGGCTAACGGCGCGGTGTGCATTTCTTTCAACATCACCCGCAGGCCGTTGGGCAGTGTTTTTGTTTTTATCATAAAAGAGTGGCTCAGGATAGCAGATTAAAACCGGGCTTGCCCAAGTTCCTAAATTTCCATAAAATTTCCTGCCCCCAACCGGCGTTTTTGCGCAAACCCGTTTTGGCCAAATGCTCTATACTCAGGCGCTCATGTCCCAACCCGCTTCTTCTTCGTCTAAACCGCCGCGATTCGCCGCCTTGCAATACCGCGATTTCTCTCTGCTTTGGGGCGCGCAACTGATCTCCATCATTGGCACACAAATGCAAAACATTGCGGTGAACTGGCATGTGGCCGATGTTCTGCGCGGGCAAACCTATGCCACAACCTTGTTTGGGCAGCCCGTGACGCTTGACGCGCAGGCTTTGGGGCTGGGCGCGGTTGGGCTGGTGCGTTTTGTGCCCATTTTGTTTTTTGCCTTGCTGGGCGGCGCGCTGGCCGATACGCACGACCGCCGCAAGATTTTCCTCATCAGCCAAATTGCGGCCACCGTGCTGGCGGGCGTTTTGTGTCTGGTCACGCTCGCCAAAAACGATTCGCTGCCCGTCATTTATCTCATCATCGCCATCAGCTCTGGCGCAGTGGCGCTGGGCAACCCCTCGCGGCAGGCGCTCATCCCAAATCTTGTGCCGCGCCAGCATCTCACCAACGCGCTCAGCCTGGGAACCATGTCTATGAATTTGGGGACGGTGCTGGGGCCGGCGTTGGGCGGCCTGATCATCAAACAGGCCAGCGTGGCGTGGGTGTATGGCCTCAACGCCATCAGCTTTGTGGGCGTTATTTTTGCGCTGGCGGTGATGACATACCGCGCCGCGCCAAGAACCGGCGCGTCCAACATCAGCGTGCGCGCCATTGCCGAGGGCTTCCGGTTTGTGCGCCACTCGCCCATGATTCTGAGCACGATGATTCTGGACTTTTTGGCGACATTCTTCTCATCCGCACAAACCATGCTGCCCATCGTGGCCAGCCAAATCCTAAAATTAAACGCCGATGGCTATGGCTTGCTGGCGACCGGCCAGGCGGTGGGGTCGTTGCTGGCGAGCGGCACGCTGGCCCTGCGCCGCAACATTCGCAGGCAGGGGCTGGTGCTGCTCGCGTCGGTGTGCGTGTATGGGCTGGCAACCGCCGCGTTTGGCATGAGCACATCGTTCATCGTGTCCTACATCGCCTATGCGCTCACCGGCGCGTCCGATGCCGTCTCAACCGTCATTCGCAACACGGTTCGCCAGTTGATGACGCCCGACGAGATCCGCGGGCGCATGACCGGGGTGAACATGCTGTTTTTCATGGGCGGCCCGCAGCTTGGCGAGCTTGAGGCCGGGGCGGTGGCCGCGCCGTTTGGCGTGCCATTCTCCATCATCAGCGGCGGCATCGCCACCGTGCTCATCACCCTTTTGGTCGCGGCAAAATACCCGCTTTTGCGCCATTTTGATGGGGTGGGCGAAGGCGACAAACATGCGGCTCGGCCAGAGATAAAACCAGCCTAGCGCAACCCGCGCGAGGCGTAATCAACTGGGCAGGCGCACCATTTCTTCAATGCGTTTGCGTACGTCCATCAACTCAATCGCATATTGCTCCAGCGCCAGTTCATCTGGTGTTTGGGGTTTGTATTTTTCCACCGGCGTGGGGTTGCCCTCGGCATCCAGCGCCACAAACACAATGATGGAGTGCGTTTTTTCTTCCAACTGCCGAGATTGCGGCGTGCCAGATGAAACCTTGAGCATGATGTGCATGCTGGTGCGCCCGGTGTAAATGAGTTGCGCGTGCGTCTCCACCAAATGCCCCACCAAAACCGGGTGCATAAACCGGATGCCGCTCACGTAAATGGTGACGCACGGGCCGCCGCACCATGCCGCGGCGCAGGCGTAGGCCGCCTCATCCATCCACTTCATCACCGCGCCGCCGTGTACTTTGCCGTAAATGTTGAGGTCGTTTGTGCCCGCCAGAAAACGCAGTGTCACTTCGGTTCTTGTTCTAGACATGGTTGCTTTATCCGCAAGATACTAACATTACCCGACCTGCGGCCCAGACAAAAATCGGAAGATTTTCACTTTTTATCTCTCGCAAAGGCGCAAAGCCGCAATATTTTGGCCTTTTCTTTGCGACTTTGCGAGAGATTTTTTAGACAAGGGAGCAAGTCGCGTTAACATTATTTGGCGAATCTGGCGGCAAGGTGAGCCATCGCAGAATTGGGGCAAACGCAAAGGCCGGACACTTAAACTCGTGTCCGGCCTTTGCGTTCTTACAAAACGCGGTAAAACTATTTGGCTTTGTAATCTGTGAGCGAAGTGAGCACGAAGCCAGCTTTGCCGCCAAAGTCTATGCGCAGCCAGCCGGTGTTGGTGATGCCGGTCACTTTCATCGTCTCTCCGGCGGCCACTTTGCCAAGAATGCCAAAGCCCGTGCCCGCGCCGCTGCGCACGCGCAGGTTGCCACCGCTCTTGTTCATGGCGGTTCCAGTCACATCGGTCACTTTGTAGGTGATTTTGGTTGTGCTGGTGGTGGATGGGGCCGGGGTTGTGCTTGTGCTGGCCTTGGGCAGAACGCCCTTGAGCAGCAACGCTTCCTCGGCGGTGGGCGCGCGCTTGGCTGGGTCGGCAATGTTGCCCACGTTGGCGTTCTTCACATACTTGGCCTCTGGCAGGCCCGGTGTGATGGAGCGCGATGTGCCGGTCTCAATCAAGCCGTTGCCTTTGCAAATGCCAGCCGCGTTGGATGAGGGCAAAACCTCGAAGCAGCTCTCATCCATGTAGGCATCGTTGTGCTGAACGGGCAGCGAGGCGGTGGTTTGAGCGAACACCAAAACTTCGGTGTTCAAGGCCGTGCCATCCACCGAGAGCTGCGCCCACTTGTCATACGGCTGCGCCCAGTCCGAGCAGGTGAGCAGCGGCGATGTCATATCGCGCGGGCCGCCGCCTTGCATGATGCACAAACGCACGAGCAGGTTGCCATCATTGGAAGAGCGCACCGGCTGCGCGTCATCTTGCGAAGACCACAACTGTATGTAGCTGGTAAAGCGGATGGGGCGTCCGGGTGGCAGGTCTTTGACCACCTGCATTACGCCAGAAGCCTTGTTAAGCGCAAAATAGTTGAACCAGCGGTCAGAACCGCTGCCGCTCTTCACGCGATCTGGATACTGGCTGGCAAACGGCGGGCGAAATTCCGGGGTGCGGTAATTCTGATCGCGCAGGTCTGTGCCGGGGGGTGGCTCCATCCAAAATGGCACCCAGTTCCATGTCACGTTGATCTCGCCGCGACCCGCGAAATATGCGCCGGGGTGCTCATGGCCGGGGTTGGTGAGCAGGTTTACCCCAACCGGGACAACCGCCGGGTTAGCCTGCGGGCCGCTGGCCGCAAATGCAGCTTGCGCGGGGGCAGCCAGAAGAATACAGGCCGTCAGGCTCGCGATTTTTGTGATATTTGTTTTCATAAACCTCAAATCCAGAATGTCCAATTTTTTTACTTTGCGTTGTCAGACACGCACACACAGAAGTAGCATTCTACCCAATGGTTTTGACGTCTGTTTTTGGAGAGGGGATTATTTATAAGTTTTTTATGCCCGTCGCCGCGCGAAAAATTTCAGCGCGCGCTGGATGAGCCAGCGCACCGCAAGAATCTGGCTAAAAAAGGCGGTCAGTATAATCACGCAGGATATTCAACACATTAAAAGGACTAGAGAGGTAGCATGAAAAGTTTTACAACTGCCGCAAAAAGCGCGGCAGTCTTTGCAGTCATTGCCGTGATGTCGGCTTGTACCGCGGCCCCGGCTGCGTCTCCTACCGCAGCGCCAGCTGCTGCGGCCACGGCTGTTGGCACCGCCAAGCCAGCTGTCACCGCGCCAAAGCCCACAGATTCTGTGGTTGACCCGCTAAAAGGCCGACCAATGGCGCAGCTTTCTGCGCAAGAGCGCGGCGCCATCGCCACCCAGCAGCCGCCGGTGACGATTGACATCACAAAGAAATACCTGGCGACCATCCAAACCGCCAAGGGCAACATTATTGTGGAGTTGGACCCCACCGCCGCCCCGCAAACGGTAAATAACTTCATTTATTTGGCGAGCAACGGTTTTTATGATGGATTGACATTCCATCGCGTGGAACCCGGCTTTGTCATTCAAGGTGGAGACCCGGCGGGCAATGGCACAGGCGGCCCCGGCTATGGCGTCCCGCCAGAGATCAAGCTGAAGCATGTGGATGGCGCCATCGCCATGGCGCGGCGTAGCGGCCCGGCCGCCAGCACGCCCAGCAGCGGCAGCCAGTTCTACATCACATTGGGCGCTCAGCCCAATCTGGATGACCAGTACACCGTGTTCGGTCATGTGGTCAGCGGGTTGGATGTGGCCGGCAAGATTGCCATTGGCGACAAGATCACCCGAATTGACGTGGTTGAAGGCAGCGCAGCGGCTATTTCTGCCGCGCCGGGTGGGGCGGCAAAGCCAGTGGTCACGGCTGGCCCAACGGCCATCCCCCTGCCCACCGCCACGCCTGTGCCTGCCACCTGCTCGCCAATCACAGACACGTTCGCCATCTCTGACCCGCTGCTAAACGTGGTAAAAGATGACCATGTTCTTGGCGCAAGCGACAAGGCCACCACGCTGGTGGAATATGGCGATTTGGAATGCCCGGCCTGCGGCAGCCTTTACCCGGTGCTGCACGGAACATACACTGCCATCAGCGATACGGCCAAGCTGGTGTTCCGCCACTACCCGCTCACCGAGATTCACCCGCGCGCCATGCTCGGCTCAATGGCGCTTGAGTCGGCTGGGACGCAGGGCAAGTTCTGGGAAATGATGGACACCCTGTATACCAAGCAGGCGGAGTGGGCCACGATTGCCATCACCGATGGGGTGAAACTGACCGACACGCTGAAGACTTACGCCAAAAACCTGGGGCTGGATGTAGCCAAGTTTGAGGCCGGTTTGTCGTCTGCAGACAACCTGGCGCGCATTCAGCGCGACATGAAATCGGGTGATGCGCTCAAGATCAATTCCACGCCATCTCTGTTTATTGATGGCCGCGCCCTGAACCCCGCCGCGCTGGCGAACGAGGCGTTCTTTGATCAATATGAATCGTATTACAAGGCGCGCCAGGGTTATGCGGCATACATGGCAACGAACCCGCTGCGCGTGAAAGGCCCGGAGCAAGTGACCGACAAAAGCGCCATCTACCAAATGACGCTGAAGACCAGCAAGGGCGATGTGGTGTTGGAACTTGACCCCAAACTCGCGCCGGTCAACGTTAACTCAATGGTGTTTTTGGCGCAGAAGGGATATTTCAAGAATGTTCCGCTGGAGCTGAATGACGCCACGGTTGGTGCGACGTTGTTCCTGGATCCCAGCGGCACGGGCACGGCTTCGCCGGGTTACGATTGCAGCTCCGAGGCTGCGCCAGCGGGCGCGTTTGACCAGGCTGGTGTTGTGGCGCTGTATGGCGATGGCGAGCGCACGGGCAGCCAATTTGTCATCACCTATACGCCTACCCAGCAGTTCGAAGGTCAGTTCACGGTCATTGGCAAAGTGGTGAGCGGTCTGGACACGCTCAAGAATCTGGTTCCCCGCCAGAACGAAGCTAACGCCGCCGCAGACAAGATTGACTCGGTGACGGTTTCTAAGAAGTAGATTGAACTCTGAACTCTGAATGCTGAATGTCATTTCTACATTCAGCATTCAGAGTTCTGGCTTCCCCATGTTTGCCCACACCATCAAAGTGCGCTTCCGCGATCTGGATGCGCTGAATCACGTGAACAACGTGGTATATCTCACTTATCTGGAAGAAACGCGCATCGCCATGATGGATGCGCTTGGCATTTCGGAGATGATGACCCGCGAGCGCGGCTGGATTTTGGCCCGCAGCGAGATTGATTACCGGTTTCCCGCCATTCACAAAGACATCCTCATTGTTGAAATTTGGCCGGGTGAGGTGCGGAACAGCTCGTTTGATTTGCATTACCGCATTCGCCGCGAGCCGGATGGCAAGTTGATTGCCGAGGCCAAGAGCGTGCAGGTGTGCTACGACTACGTTCACAACCGTTCGGCGCACATCCCAGCAGAATGGCGCAAACGGTTGAGCGCGGAATACCCCCGGCAGGACTTGAACCCACAACACTCGCCTTAGGACGGCGATGTTCTATCCATTTGAACTACGGGGGCGTATTTAATTCAGGCCATTGTATCAAGCCTGCGCCATGCAAGAAACGCTCCGAGGCTGAAGGCTCACTTCACCCACGCCAGCGCCACAAGATCCACGTAAATATCGGCTTTGCGCGGCAAAAGCGGGGTCTCCGTCACATCGCCCAGCGCGCTTACCCATTTGTCGCTGATCTCGCTGAGCGCGACGCGATACTCATCGCTCAACTCTTTCAACTGTGTGTTTAACCGCGCGATGGCCTGCTCACTCTCGCGCACATCCCATTCGGCCTGCTTGGACATGCGATTTTTGCTGGCCCCCCGCGCCACCGAGGTGCGCGAGCGCTGGCCGATGACGAAGTTGAACACGCTCTCCACATTGGTCAGCAATTCTTCGCGTTTGCGCTCGTTCAAATCTGCGCGATCCATTTTTAATTCCTGATGCTCTGCCGCCAGTTTGTTTTGCAGCATCTCCATGCGCCGCTCAAACTTCTCGCGTATTTTGAGCGCCTCAACATCACGGCGCTCCTTTGCCACCGGCTCGCAGCGCTGCCTAAAATCCAACGTGGTCTCATCGGGCAGAGAATACATCTTGAGCGTGGCGTTGAACAACACCCGCGTTTGCGCCGAGCGATACACATGCTCCACCAGAGCGCGTTCGGCCTGCTTCATCCAGCGCGAATCCAAACCCTGCGGCAATGCGCCAAACTGAATGCCAGCCTCTGGTTGCGTGGAAATTTGCGCCGGAGAAAAATCTGGCACAACGCGGGCGGCGTCAAAATCTGGCGCGCCAAACAGCCCGCTCAGCGGCAGCACAAACGCAAACCGGCGGTTCAGGTTGGTGCGGCTGGCGCGATCCACCACGCGCACGCTGGCGCTGGCCAGCAAATGCGGGCGGTATTCGGTTGCGCCGCTGGCAGATGAGGCCGCGCCGTTCAAAAACACCTCGCGCACATCCGGCGGCAGGGCGGGGCGGGCGGTCATCGCTTGGGGGATGGGTCTGGCGATGGCGTTGGCGTCGTTTGCGGGCGCGATATTTGCATGAGTCAAAGTGGCCTCTAGCGGGGCGGGCGGCTTCCATCCCCGCGCATCGGCCATCTCTGCAATTTGCTCGCGGGTGAGCGGCCCGCGCAGGTAGCTCATGGTTTGGCGCGTGCGCATAAAACGCGGCGTTCCGGCGGCGGTTTGCAGAAGGAAGGTGCGCGGCGGCAAGGTGGAGAGCGGGTCTTCAAACTGATCACGCTCAAAGCCAACCCCAGCGCCCTCAAGACCCTCGAGCGCGCGCTCCCGATCCCGCCCGGTGCGCAATCGGCCAATAAACCATGTGCCCAAATTAGAAAGACCTTTGTAATCCAGGTCTCCGGGGTTTTGTGTGCCCAAAATCATGCCCAGCCCAGCGGCGCGGCCTTGTTTGATGATGCTCATCAGCGGCTGTTTGGTGGGCGGGTTGCGCGGGTAGGGCGGGCAATAGCCGAACACCTCGTCAAAATACACCACCCCGCGCAAGGTGGAGATGCCCTGCTGGGCGCGCATCCACATGACCAGTTGAGACAAAAGCAAGGTGACAAAAAACTGGCGGTTGGCGTCATCCAAATGCGCCAGATAAAACACGCTGGCGCGGGTTTTGCCCGCCGGGTTCACATCACCCGCCGCGCGAATGGGTTTCATCAACTCGGCCACATCCAACTGCTGGCCGGTTTTCCAGGTTTCAAACGTGGGCGATGCGGCGATGTTGTTCAAGCGCATCGCCAGCTCAAACCGCTCGGCTTTGGGGTAAAACACGTTTAGGTCAAACGCGCCAATGCGGGCCAGCGGCGGGTCTTGCGTCATGCGAATGAGCGCGGGCAAATCTATGCCCTGCCCAGCCCGCCAGGAAAACTCAAAAATTGAGGCGAGCAAAATGTGTTCGCGGCTGTTCAGGCTGTCGCTTTCAATGCCCACCAGCCCCAGCAGCGCCGAGACAATTTGCGCGATGCGCTCGCGCAGCATTTCGGTGTGGGCTGTCCAGTTCAGGCGGCTTTCCACCGGGGGCGGGTTAAAGCTTTGCAGCACATTCACCGGGATGCCGGCCGTGCTGCCCGGCGTGTAAATTCGCACATCCACCCGCTCGTGAAACGCCCGCACGCGCTCCAGCGGCACGCCCGATGCCTCCAGCCCATCGCGCCATTGCCTGGCGGTTTGGACAGCCATTTTCTCGGTGGTGATGTGTTGGCGTTCGGCCTCGTCGGCATCCATCCACGCCGCAAAATCCTGCGCGGTCATGTTGGGAAAAGACAACGCCAGGTTGGTCAGGTCGCCTTTGGGGTCAAGAATGATGGCCGGGACGCCCTGCAAAAGCATTTCTTCCAGCAGCGTCACCCCCAGCCCGGTTTTGCCCGTGCCGGTCATGCCCAAAATCATGGCGTGCGTAGTCAGCTCACGGATGGGGAGCTGCACGGGTTCATCAATAAGTGTGGCGGGAGGAATAAACTCATTCCCCAAATACAGCTTGCCGGGTTGGTCTATATGCGATGGATGTGTCATGCGAACAGGAGCTTAAAGTTTACCCCAGAATACGCCCGCGCGACAAAAAACAGAGTTGGGGATGAGAAACACCGCTATTTTTGGAGGACGCCACCTCGCAAGTGGCGTCCTCCAAATGTTTTTACAACGCCTGAACAATATCCGCCAAAATATCATCCGCGTCCTCAATGCCGATGGAGAAACGCAGCAAACCATCGCCAATGCCAACATTGCGGCGCTGCTCCGCGTCCAGCTCGCGGTGAGACGAAATAGGCGGGTAGGTGACCAGCGTGTAAATATCGCCCAGGCTGGTGGCGGGCAGGGCCAGCTTTAGTTTGTTCATGCAGGCGATGGCCGCCTCGCGCGTTCCGGCGGCCAACTCCAAAGAGATCATCCCGCCGGACTTGCCGCCAAATTGGCGCGCGGCCAGCGCGTGTTGCGGGTGGCTGGGCAGGCCGGGGTAAATCACCTGTTTGATGGCGCTGTGGCCGTTCAACGCCTGCGCAATTTTCAAGGCGTTGGCGCATTGGCGTTCCATCCGCAAGGCCAGCGTTTTTACCCCGCGCGTGATGAGCTTGGCTTCAAACGGGCCAAGCGTGGGGCCGATGAGCGCGGCGTAGGCGTGGGCCGTATCGGCCACCAGGCCGCCCTTCGCCACCAGCACGCCGCCAATCACATCGCCATGCCCGGCCAAATATTTTGTGGCGCTGTGCGCAGAAATATCCGCGCCCAACGCCAGCGGCTGGCACAGCACAGGCGTCGCCATCGTGGCGTCCACCACCACGCGGGCGTCCACCTCGTGCGCCATTTGGCTGATGGCGCTGATATCGGCCACTTTTAAGAGCGGGTTGGAGATCGCCTCCAGCAAAAGCACATCCGGCTCCAGCGCGTCTATTTTGGATTGAACTTCGTCCAGCCGCGTCATGTCGCAAAACGTCACGCCCACGCCTTGCGCGGCGAACATCGTCTTTAGAATTTTTGTGGTCGCGCCATACAAATCTGATGAAGCCAAAATGTGGCGCGGGTGCGGCTCGGTTGCGCCGCGCGGTGTGCCCGCCGCCAGAAGCGCCAAATACAACGCGCTCATCCCAGAGGCGGTTGCCACCGCCCCGCGCCCGCCCTCAATGTCAACCATCACCGCCTCCAGCGCGTTGGTGGTGGGGTTGCCATGCCGCGCGTAGTTCATCGCATCGCCGCCGCGCTCAAACGCCGCGTCCAGCTCTTCTGCGGTGTTATAAAAAAATGTGCTGCTGGCATGGATGGGCATGGACGTGGGCGTGTAGGCGTTCCCCGCGGGAGCGCCCGCGCGGGGGTGTTCGCCCGCGTGAACCAATCGGGTGGTGAGGTGGTGAGTCATTGGTTTTATTTTTACCGTGAAGATGTGGAGACGCAGAGAAATAAGAAATAAGAAAATCTTGAGCGACGTGATTTCTTATTTTCTCATTTCTTCATTTCTTCACTTCTTACTCGCCATCACATACGCCCTTTGGGTTTGGGCTTCGGCATCGGGGTAGGGCGCGCGCACCGCGAAAAGTTGAATGTCGAATCCGGCCACGTTAAAGAAATGTTCAATTTCATCGCGGCGGAAGAAGTAGAAATCCGCAGCCACCTCGTACCCCCACCACTCGGTCAGGCGTTTGTCGCGCCAGTTTTCATCTTCCAGATGGAATGAGGCCAGCAACAAACCGCCGGGCGCCAGCGTTTGCTTGATGCCAGTCAGCACATCTACCATTTGCTCGCGGGGTATGTGGATGAGTGTGTAAAAGGCCGCCACGCCGCGTAAAGAATTATGCGGCAAACGCAGGGCGCGCATATCTTCCACGCGAAATTTAATGCCTGGGTTTTGCGCCCGCGCCACCGCCACCATTTCTGGCGAAAGATCGCAGCCAAATACATTTGCGCCCTGAGCGTGCAGAAATGCCGCAATCTGGCCGGGGCCGCAGCCCATATCGCATACTTTTCCGGCAGATGTTTGCTCTGCGAAAAATTTTAGCAGGGCGCGGTCAAACGGTTTGTGTTCCAGCTCGTTAAAAAGTCGTTTGGCGTACTCCGCTGCAACGGTGTCGTAGCTGGCGCGAAGAAGATCGTCTTTCTCTGATTTATTCATGATTTTGTTTTAACAAGACTTGACAATCTGTAGTCTAAAAACTACAATTCGTGTGCTTTGATTGAACTAAAGCAGACCGAGATATTTCGCAAATGGCGAACGCGGCTTAAAGATCGGACAGCGCGAGGATTGATTGCCTCTCGTCTTGACCGTTTAGTTTTGGTCATTTGGGTGATATTCACTTGGTTGGTGATGGCATCAACGAATTGCGAATTCATTATGGTCCCGGATACCGCATTTACTTTGTAAAGCGCGGCAACATGATCATTATTTTGTTGTGCGATGGCGATAAATCCTCGCAATCGAAAGATATTAAAACTGCAAAGCGGCTCACTAGTGAATGGAATGAGAGCGATGACTAAAAAACTAACCACGTATGACCCCGCCGAAGACCTGACTTCTGACGAAGCCATTGCTAAATTTATGGCCGAAGCATTTGCTTCCAACGACTCGGGCTACATCGCCCATGCGCTGGGTGTAGTTGCCCGCGCTAAAGGCATGGCGCAAATTGCTGGACAAACTGGCCTCTCGCGCGAGCAGTTATATCGTTCGTTTAGCGGCACAGGAAACCCAACTCTCAAAACCACCCTTGCGGTGATGAAAGCTCTGGGTATTGAGCTTACCGCTCGCGTTTCTCAAACGACCTGATTACCCATATATTCCGACTTACACCCAAGGATTTCAAGCGCCCGGAGCGCTCGCAGCGCTCCGGGCGCTAAACGGGTTACACCCGCTTCAAAAAATCGCGGGTCAATTCTTTCAGCCGGTCAACCTCCAGCAAAAAGGCATCGTGGCCGTAGTTGCTGTCTATGTCCACGTACGTCGCGTCAATGCCATTGGCCAGCAACGCCCGCACAAGTTCCTTCGACTGCCACGAGGGATACAGCCAGTCTGAGGTGTAACTGACCACCAAAAACTTGGCGCTCACCTCGCGGAAGGCCCGCGCCAGCGTGGGCAGCCCGTGCGAGAGGTCAAAGTAATCCATCGCCTTGCTGAGATACAAAAATGAATTGGCGTCAAAGCGTTTGGTGAAGGATTCGCCGCGATACCGCAAATAGCTCTCCACCTCGAACTCGGTGTCAAAAGTGTAGCCGTAATTTGTGTCGCCGCGTTGCAGGCGGCGGCCAAATTTTTCGCGCATAGACTCATCCGATAAAAAGGTGATGTGCCCAATCATGCGGGCCACGGCCAGCCCGGCGTTTGGCGGGGTTTTGTCGTAGTAATTGCCGTTGCTCCAATTTGGGTCGGCGTAAATGGCCTGGCGCGGCACCTCGTTCAGCGCAATGGTTTGTGGCGAGAGCCGCGCGGTGCTGGCCAGCACAATTGCGTTTTTCACCAGCGCGGGGTAGCTCACCGTCCATTGCAGAGCTTGCATCCCGCCCATGCTGCCGCCCGTCACCACCAGCCATTGCGGAATGCCCAAATGCTCCATCAACAAGCGCTGACCTTCCACCATGTCCGCAATTGTGAGCATGGGAAAGTCCAGCGCATACGGCTTGCCGGTCTTTGGGTTGATGGAAGCCGGGCCGGTGCTGCCGCTGCATCCCCCCAACACATTGGAGCAGACCACAAAATACTTGTCGGTGTCGAAGGCTTTGCCGGGGCCAACGGCGTCATCCCACCAGCCTTCTTTTTTGTCGGTTAAAGAATACTTGCCCGCCACATGCGCATCCCCGCTCCACGCATGGCAGATCAGCATGGCGTTGCTCCGCTCGGCGTTCAACTCGCCATACGTCTCGTAGGCAATGTCTACCGGCCCAAGCGTAGCCCCGCTCTGGAGTTTGATCTCCCAGGGGTAGTGGAAGGTTTGCGCCTTTACAAGCATTTTTTAAGAGACAAGGATGAAGGGGATGAGGAAGGTGACAAGGATGATCTGAATGTTGAATTTCGCATCATCCTCATCATCCCTGTCATCCCCTTCATCCTTGTCATTCTAGTCACGCATCTAACGCCTGGTCAAGGTCCCACAAAATATCGCGGATGTCCTCAATGCCAATGCTCAAGCGGATGAAATCATCGGTCACGCCCGTGAGAGCCTGCTCGTCTGAGGTGAGCTGGCTGTGCGTGGTGGTGGCGGGGTGAATTGCCAAACTCTTGGCGTCGCCAATGTTAGCCACGTGCGAGAACAGCTTGAGGCTGTTGATGAATTTCGCCCCGGCCTCGCGCCCTCCCTGAATGCCAAAGCCGATGAGCGCGGTAAGGCCCTTTGGCGCAATGCGGTCAGCCTCGGCCTTCCACTTGTAATTGGGCAGGCTGGGGTGGTTAACCCAGGCCACTTTTGGATGTTTGGCCAAATGCGCGGCCACCGCATTGGCGTTGGCAATGTGCCGATCCATCCGCACGTGCAGCGTTTCCAAACCTTGAATGTGCAGGAACGAGTTAAACGGCGATTGCGCCGAGCCGAGGTCGCGCAAAATGGTGAGCCGCGCCTTAAGGACATACGCCGGCGCGCCAAGCTGCGAATACACCAGCCCGTGATAGCTGGGGTCGGGTTCGTTGTATTCGGCGTGGCGGGCGCTCTTGCTCCAGTCAAATTTTCCGCTGTCCACAATCACGCCGCCCAGGCTGGTGCCGTGCCCGCCGATGTATTTTGTGGTGCTGTGCACAACAATGTCCGCCCCGTGCTCAATCGGCCGGAGAAGATACGGTGTGGCCGAGGTGTTGTCTATGATCAGCGGCAGGCTGTTCTCGTGCGCCACCTTTGCCACCGCCTCAATGGGGAACAGGTTTAGGCGCGGGTTGCCCACGCTCTCGCCATAAATCGCTTTTGTGTTTGGGCGGATGGCCTTGCGAAAGGCTTCGATGTCGTCGGGGTCAACAAAAGTGCAATCAATGCCAAATCGTTTGAGCGTGTAGTTAAACAAGTTGTATGTGCCGCCATACAGCCCAGACCCGCTCACGATGTGATCGCCGGCTTTCGCCAAATTGAGAATGGCAAATGTTTCGGCGGCCTGCCCCGATGACACCACCAACCCGCCCACGCCGCCTTCCAGCGCGGCCAGCCGCTGCTCCACCACATCGTTGGTGGGGTTCATCAGCCGGGTGTAAATGTTGCCAAACTCCTTCAACCCAAACAAATTGGCCGCATGTTCGGTGTTCTTAAACTGGTAAGAAGTGGTTTGGTGGATGGGAACTGCGCGCGACCCGGTCACCGGGTCTGGCGCGGTTCCGGCGTGCAACGCCAGCGTATCGAAATGAAATTTGTGTTCAGACATGATTTTGTTTTGCTCCTGATACTTTTGACGATGGACGATAGACCATGGACGATGGACACCATCGTCTATCGTCCATCGTCAATCGTCTTGCCAGAAAGCAAATCGCCCTCCCGCACGAGCCTGTGTGAGAGGGCGAAACATGTCTGCTTACGCGTCTCTCATCTCCCAGCTTTGTCCGCTTTAACGGAAACTGTCGGAGTTGGCACCTTAGCGATCTGCGATTTCTCGCGGATCCGTCAGGTTGCCGAGGTTTCATCGGGCCGGTCCCTCCACCTCTCTGGATGAGTGCGGTTCGCTCATGAAGAGCGAGTTGCTATTCAGTTAACTAACGCAGAAGATATTAGTGAAAAATGGCGATTTGTCAAGAGGTGAACGGATTGCGCTCATTGTGCTATTCTTACCCCATGCGCGTTGTGCCAGACCCAGCCCCGGATGCGCGACCAACAATTGGCACGCCAAAATGGTTTGATGGCGCAGTGATCTATCAAATCTTCCCGCGCAGTTTTTACGATTCCAATGGCGATGGCATTGGCGATCTGAGAGGTATCGCCCAAAAATTGGATTACGTGCAATCGCTGGGCGTGAACACGATTTGGCTCAACCCGTTTTACCCCAGCACAACATATCACGGGTACGACGTGGTGGATTACTTCAACGTCAATCCGCAGCTTGGCACGCTGGATGACTTTAAGTTTTTAGTGGGGGAGATAAAAAAGCGCGGGATGCGCCTGATCGTGGATTACGTCGCCAATCACTCGTCCAACGGCCATCCCTTTTTTAAGGATGCCTACAAAAACCCCGAATCAAAATATACGCGCTGGTATCACTTCACAGACCAATCAAATACGCAATACGAGTCGTTTTTTGGCGCAGAAAATTTGCCAGATTGGAACACCGATAACCCGGAGGTGGCGGAATATCTCATCAGCGCGGCGCAATTTTGGCTGGGCCTGGGGGCAGATGGCATTCGGTGCGATTACGCCTTGGGCGTGGGGGCGCGGTTCTGGGAACAGTTGCGCGCCGAAGTGAAAGCCAAACATCCCGATGCCGTGATTTTGGGCGAGGTGTGGGATCAGAACGCGCAGACGCTGAACAAATATTTTGGCTATGGCTTTGACGCGCTGTTCGATTTTCCCTTCCAGCTATGTTTGGTGGGCGACATTAACAAAAATGGCGATGGCGCGTTGAACGGCAAAGATTACGCCTTGTTCCTGCAAGGCCCATTGCTGATGATGCAGCGGTTTTACCCGCGCGATGCGCAATTGGTGCGCTTTGTGAGCAACCACGACACAAACCGCATCGCCAGCGAGGCCAACGGCAACCCGGCGATAGAACGGCTGGCGGCGGCGGTCAATTTTTTGTTGCCCGGCATCCCAGAAATTTATTACGGCGAAGAAATTGGCATGAAGGGCAGCAAAGGCGGCGGCCCGTTTTACGATGAATTTCGGCGCGAGCCAATGGACTGGTGCAAAACCGAAGTGTGCGAGGGCATGACCACCTGGTTCAAACCGCCCAACCGCAACAACGCGCCCAACGATGGCATTTCGGTGGAGGAAGAAGACAAAGACCCGGCCTCGTTGCTCAACTTTTATCGCGCGTTGGCAAAAGCTCGGGCGGCTCACCCCGCGCTTCAAACCCGCGATTTTGTCTTGATTAACCCAAATGACGTGACGGGCGATGGCGGCCAAAACTGTTTTGCGCTTTGGCGCATGGCAGATGGTGAAACCGCGCTGCTCATTTTTAACTTCGGCCAAAACACCGTCACCGCCAAAGTAAACCCAGACGTTGCGCCGGTGGCGTTGGATGGCATCATGGCGCAATCAGAGCCGCTGCTCTCAACCTACGATCCGGCCACGGGCATTTTGCCAGCCAGCAGCGCGGCGTTGGTCATTTGGAAAAAATAAATCAAACTCGTGTTCTGCGCGTTGCGGGGCTGGGGGTGAGTTTGCGCATGGTCTAAACTTATCCCCATGCGCCGATTGCATCTCATCGTTATTTTGGCCGCCTATTTTGCGCTGGGCGGGCTGTTCGCCACACAAATTCCGGCGTGGCAAGCCCCAGATGAACCCGCGCATTACAACTACATCCGCCAGCTTGTGGCGGGCCAGCTGCCCGTGATCGCGCCGGGGGATTACAACCAAAAAGAGATTGAAACGCAGATCGCCCCGCCAAACGCCCGGCCCGCCATCCCGCTGGATGCGCTGCAATACGAAGACCACCAGCCCCCGCTGTTTTACGCGCTGGCCGCGCCGGTGTTTGCGCTCACGGGTGGATGGCTGACCGCGCTGCGTTTGTTTTCGTTGTTCATCGGCGGGTTTGGGGTGATCTTTGCCTACCTCGCCATCGTCGAGATTTTCCCCGATCAGCTTTGGGTGGCCGCGCTGGCCGCCGCGCTGTATGCGCTTTTGCCCCAGCATTTGCACATGCTCTCCTCGTTGAACAACGATTCTTTGTCCGAGGCCCTGCTCACGTGCGCGCTTTGGCAAAGCGCCCGCCTGATACGCGCGGGCGCGGATGCGCGGCGGGTGACCGCGCTCGCCCTCACAACCGGGCTGGGGTTTCTCACCAAAACCACCGCGTATCTGGCTTTCCCGGTGGGGGCGTTCGCCATTTTTGCCGCTTATGCCCACACGGGCGCCGACCTGCCGAAAGTGGCGAAGTCCCTTGCCCGGTTCGCGGTCATCGCGGGGGCCATCGGCGCAATATGGTGGCTGCGCAACCTGGCCGTGTATGGCGGCACAGATGTGATGGGCCTGCAGGCGCACAACGCCATCGTGGTGGGCCAACCCACCACCCAAGAGTGGCTGGCGCAGTTTGGCGCGGCGGGCTTGCTCTCGCGTTTGGCGCAAACCACGTTCCAATCATTTTGGGGGCAATTTGGCTGGATGAGTATTGTGCTGGACAAAAAGTTTTACATTGGCTTTTTGGTCTTCACCGCGCTCAGCGCCGCGCTGTTCATCGTGTGGCGGGTGCGGGCAAAACTCTCGCCTGCGCAAACCTGGCAATTGCGCATGATGGGTTTTCTGACCGCGCTCACATTTGCCGCCTTTGCCTGGTATAACCTGCAATTTATCCAACACCAGGGGCGCTATCTTTTTCCGGCGCTCACGGCGTTTGCGCTGGCGGCCTCGCTGGGATGGCACACTCTTGCGCCAAAGAGCCTGCGCCGCTGGCTGTGGCTTGTTGGCCTCCTCGCTTTTGCCGCGCTGGATGCGTATTTGCTTTTGCGCGTCATCTTGCCCGCCATGCTTCCCCGCTCGCTTTAAGCGCAAAGCAGGTCACGCGCTTTTTTAAGCAAGCTCAGCGGGTCGTGTATAATTCTTGCTGTAAGCCGAAGTGGCGAAATTGGCAGACGCGCTACGTTCAGGGCGTAGTGGGGGTTCCCCCATCAGGGTTCAAGTCCCTGCTTCGGCACTTCACGGCGGATCCCCTGGAATGATCCGCCGTTCTTTTTGATAGATGCGAATTCACAATTCGTAATTGAAAAATGAGCGCTTCAACCGCCAACCGGCAAAACCCCTCGTGGTTGTCCAAAGTCTTGTTGTTTATCGCCGCGCTTTTTTTTATCATGTCGCTGCCCATGATGTGGCGGCTGGTAGACCGCATTCGCTTTGAGCAGACGGCCCGCGCCCAGGCGGCATCCTATACCCAGCAGGTCAAGGATAAAGAACAAATGGTCGTAACCTTAAAGGAGCGACTGGAGTACGCCAGGACGGATGCCTTTGTTGAGTATTATGCGCGTGTCCAGATGCGTCTGGCCCGTCCGGGAGAAACGCTGGTGATTCCGGTGTATCCAGATGGTCAACCCAGGCCGGTTCCTTCAATGTGGCCGGATTCTGGAAAATAAAAACATACATCACAGATTACAAGGAGTGGAAGAATAATGTTTGGACGAGAAAAACCCGCTGCAAATCAGCAGAAACCTGCCGCGCCGCAGAACAACTACGCCGCCCCGCAGCCCGTTGGCTCGGCATCTGCGGCGAAGATGGAAACCGTGATTGGGCCGAATTGCCACATGAGCGGTTTGCTGCAAAGCGATGGCGGTGTGCGCATTGAAGGCGAGTTTGACGGCCAGATTCACACCACCGGCAACCTGGTGATTGCTGAAACCGCCAAAGTTGTGGCAGAAGTGCAGGCGTTTAACATCGTTGTGTCCGGCTCGCTCAAGGGCAATGTCACCGCCAACCGCCTGGAGATTATGGAGACCGGCAAGTTGTGGGGCGACCTGAGCGTGAATTCGCTCACCTTGATGGAAGGCGCTTATTTGCGCGGCCAGACCAACATGCAGGGTGATATTGAGCCGCCCATGCTCGAAGCCCCCAAGGTGACGCCCGCCCGCCCGGTGGCGGAGCTGCCCGAAGGAAATTAGTGGCTGGTGATAGTGGATAGTTATAGTGAATGCGGCTGTCCACTCTCACTATAACTATCACTACCAACTATCACTACCATGCTAACCCCCGCCGAAGTGGAGCGCATTGCCCTGTTGGGGCGCCTGGCGCTCACGGATGAAGAAAAAGCCAAATACGCCCAGCAACTTTCTGCCGTGCTGGAATATGCCGATGCTCTCTCCAAGGTAAACGTAGAAGGTATACCGCCCACCGCCAGCGTGCTTTCTGTTCGTGGGGTGATGCGGCCCGACGATGCCCCATCCAGCCAGATTCCCCGCGAGGACGTGCTTGCCAACGCCCCCCGCGCCGATGGCGAAAGTTTTTTTGTGCAAGGAACGTTTGAGGAGAAATAGCGCATTTAGAAAGATGGAAGGCTGTTTGCCATCGTCCTCCGTCTTCCGTCCGTCTTCAGATTTTTTATGAGTTCGTTAACCATTCACGCCGCGCGAGAAGGCTTGCGCCAAAAAAAGTTTAGCTCGGTGGAGCTGGCCCGCGCCTTTCTTGACCGCATCCGCCAGCACAACCCGCGCCTGAATGCGTTTATCACGGTGGATGAGAACCAGGCTTTGGCGATGGCCGCCGCGGCGGATGAGCGCATGGCCAAAGGCGAGGATACGCCCGTGCTGGGTGTTCCCATCGCCCTGAAAGATGTGTTGATGACCAAAGGCCTGCGCACCACCGCTGGCAGCAAAATTTTGGAGAACTTTGTGCCCACTTGGGATGCAACCCCGGTGGCGCGGCTGCGCGCGGCTGGCGCGGTGTTTCTTGGCAAAACCAACACCGATGAGTTTGCGATGGGGTCTAGCACAGAGAACAGCGCGTATGGCGTAACCCGCAACCCGCACGATGAAACGCGCGTGCCGGGCGGGTCATCGGGCGGGAGCGCCGCGGCGGTGGCCGCCGATTTGTGCTGCGCCGCGCTGGGCACAGACACGGGCGGCAGCGTGCGCCAGCCTGCCTCGTTGTGCGGCGTGAGCGGCATTAAAAACAGCTACGGGCGCGTCTCGCGCAATGGCCTCATCGCGTATGGCTCATCGTTGGATTCGGTGGGCGCGCTGGCAAAAGATGTGCGCGATCTGGCGATTTTGGATGGCGTGATGGCGGGCGCGGACGAGAA